>Ga0268264_10000031_pt1:0-165000 | contig 409525 bp, 381 predicted proteins | sample KBSSwiS32_FD_190357 | JGI IMG/M metagenome (GOLD analysis project Ga0268264, IMG submission 190357) | Switchgrass rhizosphere microbial communities from Kellogg Biological Station, Michigan, USA - KBS Switchgrass S3-2 (SPAdes) (version 2) | ecosystem: Host-associated > Plants > Roots...
CGCCTGACTCACCCCAGCACCGCGCGCAGCCAACCAAATCGGCTCACCCCGCTGCCGCGCGGTCCAAAACCGGTCACGCACCTCGGCCGAAACCGGCCGTCGCCCACCAACCCACATCGCAACATCCCCACATCATCCGAGCTGTTGCAACGACCGCTAGATCCGAAGCCCCCACAATCAGCCAATGATCAACAGCGTCGCGAGCGAAATCAGGCGTTCACCGCGGATCGATCGCATCCATCGCCTTGTGGATCCGGGGAATCGATATCGGATATGGAGTGCCGAGCTTCTGAGCGAAGACACTGACCCGCAGTTCCTCGATCATCCACCCGATGTCGGCGAACTCGGCGGCCCGTTCGCCACCCAGTCGAGCCTTCAGATCGGCAAGATCTCGCACGGCCACCTCCACGATCGCCTGGCGTTCGTGATCGCGGCTGAGGTTCGCCGGTGCGTCCTGCAGACGTTGGACCGAAGCCGATAGATAGCGAGTCAAGTGGGGAAGCTGAGCCGGCGGGGTCGCTCGGACGAACCCGTCGAAGATGAGCGCATCGACCTGCCGGCGAACGTCGGCGACCGTGGCATCCAAGCTCGCCGGGTGCGCACCGTTCAGCGACAGGCCGACTTCCTGGTATCGCGTGATGATCGTGGTGACGACCCGCCCGATCTGAACCGCTCGGCTGGTCAGCCGTGGCGCCACGTATTCACGCAGCGCGTCGAAGTCGGCCCGGGTCCACACGCCGCCATCGCGGTTGCCGGCGAACTCCGTCATCAGCGAGTCGATGGCGGTCAGGGTGCAATCGGCCAGCAGATCCGGCACCGACGGGTACGGCGTGCGGGCGATGCTCACCTTGTCCCGGGCCGACATTGCCGCGGTGATCTGGCGATGCTGCGCTGGCAGGTTCAGGGCGAGCAGCCGACGCACACCGGCCCACTGTGCCTGGGCCTGATCGCTGGCGGAGTCGAATACCCGCAACGCAACCCGGCCGTTCTCATCGACCAGGCCCGGATAGCCCATCACCTCATGGCCGCCGACTCGCCGCGTCACCGTGCGCGCGATCTCATCGACGTCCCAGCTCGTCAGCGATTCGCGGACCACCTCAGAGGCCGCCTCAGTGAGTTCGGCGCGGGCGTGGCCGCTGAGTTCCCGCTGCAACAGCCCCAGATCCTTGCCTCGTCCCAAGACCGCTCCGTCCTCGGCGACCACCTCATAGGTCGGACGTAGATGGGGTGGCAGTTTGTCCAGGTCCCAGTCGTGGGCCGGGACCCGGAACCCGCGTTGGTGCAACAACTCCTCGGTCAACGCCGTTGTCAGATCCCGTCCGTCGCTGACCGTGGGAAGGGTCCGGACGAGGGCCTCGGCCGTCTGCGGAATTGGCATGAGCAGGCGGCGATAGTCCTTGGGCAGGCTACGGAGCAACGCCACCACCAGCTCCTGACGCAGGCCGGGCACCTGCCAGTCCAGTCCGGCATCGGCGGCCGATGCCAACAGCGGCAGCGGGATTGCGATGGTGACTCCGTCCGTCTCGGATCCCGGATCGAAGCGATAAGCCAGGCTTGCCTCGAAGCTCCCGGAGGTCCACACATCGGGAAACCGGTCGTCGGCGGCGTTGATGTCTTCCTCCGCGAGCAGATCCTTCAGCGTGAGCTGCAGCAATTCGGGCTGGCGACGACGGGTTTTGCGCCACCAGCTGTCGAAATGGCGGCCGGTAACGACCGAGGCTGGAATTCGCTGATCGTAGAAGTCGAAAATCAAGTCATCCTCGACCAGCAAGCCGCGCCGGCGCACGCGATTCTCCAGGTCGGCGACCTGATCGACAAGATTTCGGTTTGCGGACAGAAAGGCATGGCGACTGTCCCACTCGTGCTGGACCAGCGCGTGTCTGATGAACAATTCACGCGCGAGTTCCGGGTCGATTCGGTGGTAGGCGACAATGCGAGCGGCGACCAACGTGACGCCGTAGAGGGTCACCCGCTCGCTCGCCACCGCGGCCCCGCGCCGACGCTCCCAGCGCGGCTCGGAATAGCTTGTTCGGACGAGGTGGCCGGCGAGCTCCTCGGCCCATTCGGGTTGGATTGCGGCCGTTACCCGGCCCCATAGCCGAGAGGTCTCGACCAATTCCGCGGCCATCACGAATCCCGGAGGGCGGGCGAAAAGCGCCGACCCCGGAAAGATCGCGAACCGTGCGTTTCGCGCGCCGAGATAATCACGGCGTTCGGCATCTCGACTGCCGATATGGGAGAGCAATCCAGCCAGCAAGCTGCGATGCACCTGTTCGACCCGAGTCGGCGTTTCCTCCGCCTGGGTCGGGTCTCCGATTCGGATCCCCATGCCCTTCACGATTTGGCGCAGCTGGGTGTACAGATCCTGCCATTCCCGGATCCGGAGGTAGTTCAGGTACTGGTTGCGGCAGAGCCGGCGGAATTGGTTGGACGACAGGTTTCGTTGCTGCTCACGCACGTAGCGCCAAAGGTTGAGGTAACCGACGAAGTCTGAACGTTGGTCGGCGAAACGGAGGTGCTGGGCATCGGCGGCCTGTTGGTGCTCGGACGGCCGCTCTCGGGGATCCTGGATCGACAGGGCGGCCGCGAGCACGATCACCTCGCCGACGCAACCTCGTTTGTCTGCTTCCAGAATCATCCGCCCCAATCGGGGATCGACCGGCAGCCTGGCGATGCTTGCGCCGATGTCGGTGAGCTTGGTCGAGGATGTCAGCGCACCGAGTTCGGTCAGCAGCGCGATGCCGTCCTTGATCTGGCGCGGGTCCGGCGGGTCGATGAAGCCGAAGTCGGCGACTGGTCCGAGGTTGAGGGCGGCCATCTGAAGGATGACCGAGGCCAGGTTGGTCCGCAGGATCTCCGGATCGGTGAACAACGGGCGCGACTGAAAATCCTCTTTCGAATAGAGCCGAATGCAGATTCCGTTGGAGGTCCGACCGCAACGACCGCTGCGTTGGACGGCCGAGGCTTGCGAGACCGCCTCGATGGGCAGCAGCTGCACCTTGGTGCGCAGACTCAAGCGCGAGATGCGAGCCGTACCGGCGTCGATCACGTAGGCGATGCCGGGGACGGTGAGTGAGGTTTCGGCAACGTTGGTCGCCAGCACGATCCGGCGGCCCGGGTGCGCCTGGAAGACTCGATGCTGTTCAGCACTGGACAGCCGGGCATACAAGGGCAGTATCTCGGTATCGCGCAGACCCAGGCCGTTGAGTGCCTCAGCCGTGTCGCGGATCTCGCGTTCGCCCGACAGGAAGACCAGGATGTCGCCGGTGGGCTCGCGCAGCAGTTCACGCGCGGCGTCGCAGATCGCGCTCACCTGATCGCGCTCGTTGTCGGCGGAGCGGTTTGGGTCGTCGTGGGAATCTGAATCCGGATCGTTGATCGGCCGGTAGCGGATCTCGACCGGATAGCTTCGCCCCGACACTTCAATGACGGGTGCACCGTCGAAGTAGTCCGAGAATCGCCCGACCTCGATCGTCGCCGAGGTCACGATGACCTTCAGGTCAGGTCGGGCGGGCAGTAGTTGCTTCAGATAGCCCAGCAGGAAGTCGATGTTGAGGCTGCGTTCGTGGGCTTCGTCGATGATGATCGTGTCGTACTTGCGCAGCATTCGATCCCGCTGAATCTCGGCTAGCAGGATGCCGTCGGTCATCAACTTGATGATGGTGTTGTCACCGACCCGGTCGGTGAATCGGACGGCGTATCCGACGATCTGGCCGATTTCGGTGCCCAACTCGTGGGCGATCCGTTCGGCCACCGAACGGGCCGCGATCCGGCGAGGTTGGGTATGCCCGATCAGGCCGTCACGGCCGCGCCCCAGTTCCAGGCAGAGCTTCGGGATCTGGGTGGTCTTGCCCGAGCCGGTCTCGCCGGCGATGATCACGACCTGATTGGTGGCAATCGCGGCCAGCAGGTCCTCTCGTCGCTGACTGACCGGCAGTTCGGGTGGGTAGGTGATCGTGGGAGCCGGGGGATTCACCAACCGCGTGCGCGCCATTCCTCGAGGTGGGCACGCTCGGCGCCGAGCGTCGAATCGTCGCCGTGGCGGCGGTGAACTTCTGGCATTTAGGCGTACCTCTCTCATGGCCAATTTCCATGCCCCGAACGGGCACCCCTCCGGAGAGCAATCTACGTCCGCCTGTCCGAGTTCGGCGACGAGCACAAGACCGGTGATCAAGAGTCGATTAGTCGCAGGGTAGCGCGGCATCGTCCTGCGCAGCCTGGGAGAGGGCATCGATTTCGGCTCTGCCACCGGTCGGATGATGGCGGCCATCTTCGCGGCCATCGCGCATTATGAGCGCGAGTTGATCAGGGAGCGAGCTTCTGCTGCCCGTGAGGCAGCCATCGTAAGAGGGATGCGCCCAGGCCGTCAGCTCAAGCTGACCGCCAAGCAGCTCGACGTGGCTCAGAAGATGCGTGAGGCTGGTGAACCCATCCAAACTATCGTGCGGACATTCCCACAAGCTTCACGTTCTACGCGCCACAGGCGCACAATGTCGCAGGATTGCTGACACTGTGAAGGGCAGAAAGCTTCACGTTCTGAGATCAGTCGGATCCGCTGCGATTGGGATGGAGCTGGGTTGGGCGCCGTTATGGCTTCGAAGCGACATGCCTAGGCCCTTACATATGATCCATATCACCGAAGACACTCGCGAAAGCCACACAAATCAGGGCTATCTGACCTTGACCAATAAGCTAACACCACTTATAAGGTCAATCGACATCGTACGACACGCCGAGATTCCGGCGAGCTTGTCTTACTGCACCGCTACTATGAGCCCGAGCGTAAAGCGCCCCGGCAGATCCGTGGTGCTTGCTGGATCCCGGGGCGCATCTGCTTGGTAGGGCAGGCCACCAAGGTATCAGGCGCGCGGGCGAATCCCGGGAAATCGGGGACGATCGTGAGTCTGGTCATGGGTTCGGCGCGCTCCGAGCACCCCCGTCAATGGGGCATAGATAAGGAGTCTGCGCCTTATGGCACAGCCGAACCCGCCGTCCAACGGCGACAGCAAGGGACAACCCAAGGCCAAGCGCGCCGCGCCGTTGAGTCAGACGGACGTGCCCGCCTACGCCTTGCGTGACGCGATGAGGGTGGCCGAGGCACTGCGCGACGAGTTCGCGAAGCAGCCAACAACGCCGCTCGACCTCGCGGTGGCGCTCGACATGAGTCCCACCGGCAGCGCCTACAAGATGATCACCGGCTCGGCCATCGCCTACGGGCTCACCGAGGGCGGCGCGCAGGCGAGCCAGGTCGGCCTGACGGTCCTCGGCCGGCGTGCGGTGGCCCCGACCGAGGAGGGCGACGACCTCAGCGCGCTCCGCGAGGCCGTCCTCAAGCCCCGGGTCGTCCGGGAGTTCCTGGAGAGGTACAACGGCTCGCCGCTCCCCTCGCGGGTCATCGCCAAGAACGTCCTCGAGTCGCTGGGCGTTCCCAGCACGGCGACCGACAAGGCCTACGAGATGATCATCCGCAACGCCGAAGAGCTCGGTCTGCTCGCGGAGATCAGGGAGAAGAAGTACGTCCGTCTCGGGGCACCGCTCACGGTCGCACCGGGTGGGGACGCCACGACCCAGGTGGCCGACGTGTGGCTGGAGCCGGAGTACAGCACGCTGCACGACGACGAGATCGAGCCAGCCAGTGTCTCTGCCGCAGTCACCCCGTCGCCGGTGGTCGCGGCGACGAACAACCGGGTGTTCATCACCCACGGCAAGAACCACAAGGTCGTCGATCAGATCAAGAAGATCCTGATCTTCGGAAAGTTCGAGGCCGTCGTCTCGGTCGACCAGCAGACGGTGGCGAAGCCGGTACCCGAAAAGGTTATGGACGACATGCGGAGCTGCAACGCCGCCATCGTGCACGTGGGTGCCGAACAGCAGCTGATCGACGGTGAAGGCCACCCCCACACCATGATCAACCCGAACGTGCTCATCGAGGTCGGCGCCGCGATGGCCCTCTACGGCCGGCGTTTCGTCTTGCTCGTCGAGCGGGGAGTGGAGCTGCCGTCGAACCTCCAGGGACTGTACGAGGTTCGCTACGAGGGCGAGCAGCTCGACCACGACGCCACGATGAAGCTCCTCGAAGCCTTCAACGATTTCCGCTGAGGGCCGGAGATATCATGGCTAACAGTGGGTTCAAGATGAACGGCGACTGGGAGAAGCAGCTCAACGCTGCGATCAAGGGCGGCATGGACAAGCTCGCCAGCGACCACACCCGCATGATCGACTCGCTGAGCCGGCAGTACCGCGGCCGGCCGACTGAGGAGATCAAGCCGGCACTCCAGCGGGAGTGGCGCCGGGTGAACGGCGGTAGCATCACCGACCCCGAGCTGACCGAGTACGCCCAGGCGATCAGCGACGGCACCAAGGTGACCTTCCGGAACGGAGGCGTCCGCAGGTAGCTGAGGCACGACGGCGGAGCTTACGGCGGAGGTCGTAGGCTCCGCCCTCGTGTTCGGCACCTCCGACGAGTCTTCCTCCCCCGGCGATGGCTCGGAGGCGACCTCCGACGTCCAGCAGTGAGGTCCGTGGACCTCGCTTAGACCGCGCTCAGCACCGGTTGACGCCCAGAATCGCCTGGGGTTTCTGAATCCATCAGCCAACCAACACGATGGGAGCTCCGCTATGACCACTCGCAGATCTGCTCAGCCCAAGTACGACGTCAGCGGTGTCGAGGTGACCACCGATGAGATCGCCACGGCCATCGAAACGCTGGTCGTCCCGAACGGGATCATGGTCAGGCAGCCCCTCGCCAAGGCCGGCAGAGCTCTTGCGGCCTGGAAATACCACGCCGTGGCCAACTGGCCGGCGAGACCATGCAGACTAAGGTCGCCTCGTCCCAGCCCTCCGCCGAATTGCCCCGGAGTAGCTCGGCGCGCCCATGGCCGCGCGCGGCCGTGTCGGCCATCTCCGGTCGGCGTGGCCGACTTCCCGGGGGGCAGTAGGGATCGGTAAGTCCGACCGACCCAGGGCCCGTCAGCTCGAAACGTTCACCAGCCCCGCTCCCGCCACTCCGCGAGGTGTGGCCTCTCCAAACCGAGAACACTGTCGTCGCCGTGGCCGGGGTAGAACCAGGTGTCGTCGTCATAGACATCGAACAGCCGCTCCCGAACATCAGTGATGAGACTGATGAAGTCATCCGGGTGCCAGGTCTTGCCGACGCCCCCCGGGAACAGCGAGTCGCCGGTGAAGAGGTGCCCGGTGCCACCCGGGTCCTGGTAATGCAACGCGACCGAGCCGGGCGTATGGCCACGCAGACTGATCACCGCGAGCTCGGTGTTGCCCAGGTGCACCGTTTCGCCATGGTGCAGCAGGCGATCGGTCGCAACCGGGATCCCCTCGGCGTCCTCCGCCCCGGCCATCGTCCGCGCGCCGGTATGAGCGACCACCGCCCCCAGCGCCTGCCAGTGATCGGCGTGCTGATGGGTGGTCACCACGGTCGAAATCGAATCACCGCCGACGCGGGTCAACTCGACCAGGCGATCGGCTTCGTTGGCGGCATCGATGAGCAAAGCCTCGCCACTGGTTCGGTCGCGCAGCAGATACGCGTTATTGGACATCGAGCCGACCGCCACCTTGGCAATGGTCAGGCCGGCGAGCTCACGAACGTCGAACGGGCCGCCGACGGTGACCTTTCCCGTGTATTCATCAGGCATCACGAATCACCGGTAGCTCCTCCGTTATGGGTTCGGTGAGGATCCGGACTCCCGCGTCCGGTAACTGCGACAGTACGTTCTCAACGTAGTCGGCGACCGCGCTCGGCCGGCCCACGTCGTGACCGAGGCGTTCGGACATCAGCCAGCGATGCTCGGCGATCTCGTGAAAGAGCTCGGCGTCAGGCATCTTGCGTCGCAGCGTCGGCGGTACCAGGCTGAGTACCCCGTAGAACTTCTCGTCCAGCCAACGCCGAGCGGCCAGATCCTGCGGTACGTCATGACCGACGCCGGACGCCCACTTGGCGCGAAAACGTGCCAGGTCCGACAGCAGGTCGCGCGCCTGATTCTCCTGAACCTGCAAGCCGGTAAGGGCGTACAACCGGCGCTGATGATGCCCTGGTTCCACGACGTGGGTCTCGAACCGCAGGCGCCGACCGCTGTCCTCGGTGCGGATACCAATCTCGGAGACATCGAAGCCCAGCGATTCCAGCCGCCGTACCCGTTCCTCGATGCGGTAGCTCTCACTGGACAGATAGACCTGATCATCGGTCAGCTCGGCCCAGAGACTGTCGTATCTCGGCTGCAAGGCGAACGCCATCTCGATCGGATCGGCGTCCGCGGCCAGGTAACCGCCGGCCTGCAGGTCCATCAGCTCGCCGGCGATGTTCTCGGTGGCGATGCTCAGGTCATGCCGGCGTTGTCCGATCGAGAGCTGCGGATGCATTTCGCCGGTCTCGGCGTCGACCAGGTAAGCCGCCAATGAACCGGCGTCGCGGCGAAAGAGCGTATTCGACAAGGAACAGTCGCCCCAGAAGAAGCCAGCCAGATGCAGGCGGACGAACAGCTGGGCCAACGCGTCCAGCAACCGGGCGCGAAGGTCGGGCAGTGAGCGTTCGGTGAACAACGAGCGATAGGGCAACGAGTAGGGCAGATGGCGAGTGATCAACAACGACTCCAGCTGGTGGCCGTCGTGATCGCTGCGATCGGTCACCGTCCCGAATGCCTCGACTACCGGAACGCTGGCGTCGGCGAGCTCGCGCAACAGGACGTGCTCGCGAAGCACGTATCGTTCGGTGGCTTCCTTGACCGCGAAGATCTGGTTGTGAGCGCGGACGAACCGTACGACGTGCCGCGAGATGCCTCGGGGTACCTGCACGATGCGGGGATCGGTCCATTCGGCCAGCGGCTTGTCGAAAGGCAGCGTCAAGAGCTCGGTTGCGGCGCCGAGGGTCGTGATCGTGTAATTGCCCATCGCAGCTAAGAGCGTAGTGGCCTGAGAGCACTCGCACCCCGTCTATACGGCATCATTCAATGCGGCATCATTGTCCGGCATGACTGCCCGTCCCTTGGACCAGATCCTCGAAGCCGGGTGGGCGGAGGCCTTGCGGCCGGTCGCTGACGACATTGCCAGCATGGGGGATTTCCTTCGGGCTGAGGTCGCGTCCGGGCGGACCTATCTGCCCAGCGGAGCGAATGTGTTGCGCGCGTTCACCCAGCCGTTCGCCGACGTCCGGGTGCTCATCGTCGGGCAAGATCCATATCCGACGCCGGGACACCCGATCGGGCTGTGTTTCGCCGTCGCCGCGGACGTGCGGCCCTTGCCTCGTTCGCTGGTCAATATCTTCAGCGAGCTGCACGAGGATGTCGGGGTGCAACTGCCCTCCAACGGTGATCTGACTCCGTGGACCCAGCAGGGCGTTCTACTGCTCAACCGCGTCCTGACCGTCCAGCCTGGCAAGTCGGGCTCGCATCACGGCAAGGGATGGGAACGAGTCACCGATCAGGCTGTTCGTGCGCTGGCGGCCCGCGACCAGCCACTGGTGGCGATTCTTTGGGGGCGTCAGGCTCAATCCCTGCGTCCCCTGCTGGCGGAGGTAGCGCGGATCGAATCGGCGCACCCGAGCCCGTTGTCGGCCAGTGGCGGATTCTTCGGTTCGAAGCCATTCAGCCGGGCCAATGCGCTGCTCGAAGCGCAGGGAGCCTCCGCGGTGGATTGGCACCTTCCGTAAGCGGCTGCTCGCCCTGCCCGTCCGCGGAAGTACTCGACCAAGGGTTCCAATGGCGCCGGTAGATCGATCACCTCCGCCTCGCCGTCGGTCCCTCCGGTGACCGGCTCAGCTCATGCTCAACTTCAGGTTCAGCCTGAGGTGGCTGGTGTTCTGGCATAACCCCAGATATTGCCCGAAAGATGGTCCTAGATTGCCTCGGAGCCCGACGGAAACACCGATGTCGTACCACGCCACTACTCTCGACCGAGGTAGTAGACCCGACTCAGAGCAAATCCCCCGAGGAACACAGTGACCGACCGTTTGATCGTCCGCGGTGCGCGCGAGCACAACCTGAAGGACGTCCATCTTGACCTGCCCCGGGACGCGATGATCGTCTTCACGGGGTTGTCGGGTTCCGGCAAATCCTCGCTGGCCTTCGACACCATCTTCGCTGAGGGTCAACGTCGCTATGTCGAATCCTTGTCGGCGTATGCCCGGCAGTTCCTCGGGCAGATGGACAAGCCGGACGTCGACTTCATCGAGGGGCTGTCCCCGGCGGTATCGATTGATCAGAAGTCGACGTCGCGCAACCCGCGATCCACCGTCGGCACGATCACCGAGGTCTATGACTACCTTCGGCTGCTCTTCGCGCGCATCGGCCATCCCCATTGCCCAATCTGCGGGGAACCGATCAGCAAACAAACGCCCCAGCAGATCGTCGACCGGGTACTCGAGATGCCCGACAGCACGCGGTTCCAAGTGCTTGCGCCGGTCATTCGCGAGCGCAAGGGGGAGTATGCCGACCTGTTCGACGACCTGCAGGTCAAGGGCTATTCGCGGGTCCGCGTGGACGGCACGGTACTCGCTCTCACCGATTTCACCGGGCCGTTCGAGGAGCGCACCCGGCTCAAGAAGCAAGAGAAGCACACCATCGAGGTCGTGGTCGACCGGCTGGTCGCACGCGCGTCAAGCAAGCAACGCATCACCGATTCCGTCGAAACGGCTCTGGGGCTGGCCGGGGGGCTCGTCATCCTGGACTTCGTCGATCTCGCTGAGGACGATCCGCACCGCGAGCGCCGGTTCTCCGAGCGGCTGGCCTGCCCCAACGATCACCCGCTGGCCATCGACGAGCTCGAACCCCGGTCGTTCTCGTTCAACGCCCCGTTCGGTGCCTGCCCGGTCTGCACCGGCATCGGTACCCGCAAAGAGGTCGATCCTGAACTGCTCGTGCCCGACCCCGAGAAGTCACTGGCCGACGGCGCCATCTCTCCGTGGGCGACCGGCCAGACCAGCGAATACTTCCTGCGGTTGCTGCAAGGGGTGGCTGACCAGGTCGGCTTCAGCCTGCAGACCCGGTGGGATCAGTTGCCGGCCAAGGCGCAGAAAGCCGTGCTGCATGGAACCGCCGATCAGGTGCACGTCCGGTACCGGAACCGCTATGGGCGCGAACGCTCTTATTACGCCTCCTACGAAGGCGTAGTCCCGTGGTTGGAGCGGCGCCATGCCGAGACCGACAGCGACTGGAGCCGCGAGAAGTATGAGGGCTTCATGCGCGAGGTCCCGTGCCCGACATGCGGCGGCACCCGACTCAAACCAGAGATTCTGGCGGTCTCGCTCGGCGGCAAGTCCATTGCCGAGGTGTGCGCGTTGTCGATCGGAGAAGCTTCGGTCTTTCTGCGTGAGCTGATGCTGTCCCCGCGTGAAGAGATGATCGCGCTCCGGGTCCTGAAAGAGGTCAACGCCCGGCTCGGCTTCCTGGTCGATGTCGGACTGGATTACCTGTCGCTGGATCGGGCCGCCGCCACCCTGGCCGGCGGGGAAGCCCAGCGAATCCGACTGGCCACCCAGATCGGGGCCGGCCTGGTCGGGGTGCTCTACGTCCTGGACGAACCCTCGATCGGCCTGCACCAGCGGGACAATCACCGCCTCATCGAGACCCTGGTTCGGCTCAAGAACCTCGGAAATACGCTCATCGTGGTCGAGCACGACGAGGACACCATCCGAACCGCCGACTGGGTGGTGGATATCGGTCCGCTGGCCGGCGAGCACGGTGGTCACATCGTGGTATCCGGCACGGTCGAGGACCTGTTGAACGCGCCCGAGTCGATCACCGGTGGCTACCTGTCCGGCCGCCGATCCATCGCGATTCCGATGATCCGTCGGCCGGTGACCCCGGGTCGCGAGCTAGTGGTCGAAGGCGCCCGCGAGCACAACCTGCGCAACATCGACGTGACGTTTCCGCTCGGCGTCTTCGTCGCCGTGACCGGGGTATCGGGTTCCGGTAAATCGACCCTGGTCAACGACATCCTGTACGCCAGCCTGGCCAGTCGCATCAACGGCGCGAAACTCCCCCCGGGGCGGCACAAGCGAGTCAACGGCATCGATCAGCTGGACAAGGTGGTGGGCGTCGACCAATCTCCGATCGGAAGGACTCCCAGGTCTAATCCGGCGACGTACACCGGCGTCTTCGACAACATCCGCAAGCTGTTCTCCGAGACGACCGAGGCCAAGGTCCGCGGCTACCTGCAGGGTCGGTTCTCCTTCAACGTCAAGGGTGGTCGATGCGAGAACTGTGCCGGCGACGGCACGATCAAGATCGAGATGAACTTTCTCCCCGACGTCTATGTCCCGTGTGAGGTGTGCAAGGGCGCTCGCTACAACCGAGAGACGCTCGAAGTGCACTACAAGGGCAAGACGATCGCCGAGATCCTCGACATGCCGATCGAGGAGGCCGCCGAGTTCTTCCGCCCGATCACCCGGATCGCCCGTCACTTGGAGACCCTCGTCGATGTCGGGCTGGGCTACGTCCGGCTAGGGCAGCCGGCGCCGACGTTGTCAGGCGGCGAAGCCCAACGCGTCAAGCTGGCCAGTGAACTGCAGAAGCGGCAGACCGGTCGGACGATCTACGTCCTGGACGAACCAACCACCGGTCTGCACTTCGAGGACGTCGCCAAGCTGCTGTCCGTGCTTCAGTCCCTGGTCGACAAGGGCAACACCGTGCTGGTCATCGAACATAATCTCGACGTCATCAAGACGGCCGACTGGGTGATCGACATGGGACCCGAAGGCGGATCGGGCGGCGGCATCGTCGTGGCCGAAGGCACTCCGGAACAGGTCGCCGAAGTCACCGGGTCGCACACCGGGCACTTCCTGGCTGGGATCCTGGCCAACGGCTCGATGCCGAAAACACGCGCGGGATCGAGCAAGGCCGCACCCTCGCGCTCGCCGGGCAAGGCAGCTACGGCCAAAGCAACCAGGGCCAAAGCAGCCACCCCCAAAGCAGCTACGGCCAAAGCAGCCACCCCCAAAGTAGCTCAAGCCGCCCCGTCCAATGCGACCAGAGCGGCTCGGGCCAATGCCGCCAAAGCAGCGCCGTTGAAGCGGGCGGCGGCAACAAAGATTGCCGCCGCAAAAGCGGCGCCGGCCAAGAAAGCGGTGACCCGACGGCCGGCCGCTCAAGCGTCATCCGGGGCGGCCCGCAACCGCTGATTAGGGTTACAGAGTGGCTGACCCATCGTCCTACCGTCCGGCTCCGGGAACGATCCCGCTCGAGCCGGGGGTCTACCGATTCCGGGATGAGACACGCCGGGTCATCTACGTGGGCAAGGCCAAGAGCCTGCGTTCACGACTGAATTCCTACTTCGCCGACATCTCGGCGTTGCACCCCCGCACCCGTCAAATGGTGATGAGCGCCGCCAGCGTGGAATGGACGGTCGTCGGTACCGAAGTCGAAGCCCTCCAGTTGGAATACAACTGGATCAAGGAATTCGACCCGCGCTTCAACGTGCGCTATCGCGACGACAAGTCCTATCCGTGGCTGGCGGTGACCCTGAACGAGGAGTATCCGCGAGTCCAGGTCATGCGCGGGGCGAAGAAGCCCGGCGTCCGTTATTTCGGTCCGTACGCGCACGCCTGGGCGATCCGGGAAACACTCGACCTCCTGCTCAGGGTGTTCCCGGCGCGGACCTGCTCGAGCGGCGTGTTCAAGCGATCCGGTCAGGTCGGCCGTCCGTGCCTGCTCGGCTACATCGGCAAATGCAGCGCGCCCTGCGTGCAGCGGGTGACAGCCGAGGAACACCGCGCGATCGTGGAGGACTTCTGTGACTTCATGTCGGGTAAGACGGAGGCGATGATTCGCCGGCTGGAACGGCAGATGAGCGAGGCATCCGGTCAACTGGAATTCGAGCGGGCCGCCCGGCTGCGTGATGACCTGGGAGCCCTGCGACGGTCGGTCGAGAAGCAGGCAGTCGTCCTGACCGACGGAACCGATGCCGATGTGGTGGCCTTCGCCTCAGATGATTTTGCGGCGGCCGTGCAGGTCTTCCACGTCCGAGGCGGCCGGGTGCGCGGTCAACGCGGATGGGTCGTGGACAAGGTTGCCGATGTCGGCACCGGCGACTTGGTCGAGCAATTCATCACCCAGTTCTACGGCGCCGAGGATGCCGGGATCCCGCGCGAGATCCTGGTCCCCGAACTGCCCGAGGACGCCGAGGCGCTGAGCGAGTTGCTATGCGAACGGCGGGGCAGCCGGGTGAGCTTGCGAGTACCCCAACGGGGCGACAAGAAGGCCCTGATGCAGACCGTGGCCCGTAACGCGGAAGAAGCGTTCATCCAGTACAAGCTGCGCCGGGCCAGCGATCTGAGCGCGCGCTCGATGGCATTGGCCGAGCTGCAGGAAGCGCTGGGCATGGCCGATGCCCCGTTGCGGATCGAATGCTTTGACATCAGTCACGTCCAAGGCACGAATGTCGTGGCCAGCATGGTCGTCTTCGAGGACGGGCTGGCCCGCAAGAGCGAGTACCGGCGGTTCGCAATGCGTGAGTCCGGTGGGGACACCGACTGGATCGCCGAGGTTATCCGGCGGCGCTTCAGCCGACTGCAGCAGGAACAGTCCATGGATGCCACCGAGGAACGGGCCGAGCTGGAAGCCAACGGTGGCCGGCCGCGCAAGTTTGCCTATCCACCCAACCTCGTCGTGGTCGATGGCGGAGCGCCGCAGGTCGCGGCCGCGCAAAGTGAGTTGTCGCAGTTGGGAATCACCGATGTGACGCTGATCGGTCTGGCCAAGCGTCTGGAAGAAGTGTGGGTGCCCGGCGAGGACTACCCGCTGATCCTGCCGCGGGCCTCCGAAGCGTTGTACTTGTTGCAGCGGGTCCGGGATGAAGCCCATCGCTTCGCGATCACCTTCCATCGCCAGAAGCGTTCCAAGTCGATGATCTCATCGGAGCTGGAAGAGATCGCCGGCCTCGGCCCAGCTCGGCGCAAAGCTTTGATCAAGCAGTTCTCGTCATTGAAGAAGCTGAGAGCCGCATCCGAGCAGGACATCGCCGCCGTCCCGGGCTTCGGACCTGACCTGGCCCACCGGGTCGCGCTCGCGCTGCGGATAGACGAGGATCAACGCCAACCTGCTGTGAACATGACGACCGGCGAAGTGCTTAGCTAAGCCGAACCCGACGGCTGAGCGCCTCGCTAGCGCAGAAGGAGTGCAGATGGCCACCGCTGATCGCGGCGCGCTAGAAACGGTGATCGTCACGGGCCTGTCCGGGGCCGGTCGAAGTACTGCCGCAAAGTGCCTGGAAGACCTGGGATTCTTCGTCGTCGACAATCTGCCGCCAGAACTCGTAGCGACCATGATCGATCTGGGCAGTCGCAGCCAGGGCGCGGTGACCAAGCTGGCCGTAGTGATGGACGTGCGCAGTCGTGCTTTCTCCACCGATCTCACGGGTGTGATCCATGACCTGGGCCAACGGGATCTGCAGCCGCGGATCCTGTTCCTCGAGGCCAGTGACAACGTGCTCATCCGGCGATTCGAGAACGTCCGGCGGGCTCATCCGCTGCAGGGTGACGGTCGGCTGTCCGATGGCATTGCCGCCGAGCGACAGGTTTTGCAGCCGCTTCGCGACATCGCCGATCTGGTATTGGACACCTCGGAACGGTCGGTGCACGAGCTTCGCCGCGCCATCGAGGAAGCGTTCGCCCGCGGTGGCATCCACGCCCCGGAGCTTCGGGCGACCGTCGTGTCCTTCGGTTTCAAATACGGTCTGCCGGTGGATGCCGATCTTGTGGTCGACGTCCGATTCCTGCCGAACCCGTATTGGATTCCTGAACTTCGGGACCTGACGGGTGAGGACTCCGAGGTCTCGGACTACGTGCTCAGCCAGGAGGCGACCGGCGAGTTCCTGGATCGCTATATCGACGTGTTGCGCATCATCGGTGCCGGATACCGTCGCGAGGGAAAGCACTATCTGACCTTGGCGGTGGGCTGTACCGGTGGTAAGCATCGCTCAGTGGCGCTGAGTCGCGAGCTGGTGAAGCGGCTGACCGATCTCGGAGTGCATGCGACTGTGGTGCACCGCGACCTGGGCCGCGAGTGACGCCGTTCGCGGCCCGCAAGCGGGTGGTCGCCCTCGGCGGCGGGCATGGTCTGTTTGCCTCGTTGTCAGCGCTGAGGCTGCTCGATGTGGAGATCACCGCCGTCGTCACGGTTGCCGATGACGGCGGGTCTTCGGGCCGGATCCGGCGCGAGCTCGGGGTGCTGCCGCCGGGAGATCTGCGGATGGCGTTGGCCGCGCTGGCTACCGGCGGATTCAGCGGCGCTGGTGGGTCCGACGTCCTGAACGGCAGCGGTCACTCCGCAACCTCGATGCTCAGCTGGTCGCAGGTGCTGCAGCATCGAATGGGGGGCGCCGGCGCTCTGGCCGGCCATCCGATCGGCAACCTGCTGCTCACGGGTCTGATGGAGCTGCACGACGACGCCGTTACGGCGTTGGACGATCTGGCCGTACTGGTCGGGGCGCGCGGGCGGGTGTTGCCGATGTCGCCTCGTCCACTGGATCTGATTGCCGAGGTCGACAGCGTCGACGCCGACGACCCGATCCGGACTCGTCGGATTCGGGGCCAATCGTCGATCGCGGCGACGTCGGGGCGGGTGCGCTCGATCGAGTTGGTGCCGCCCGCGCCGGCGGCGTGTACCGAGGCGGTCCGGGCCATCATGCGGGCCGACGCCGTATTGCTCGGACCGGGTTCGTGGTTCACCAGTGTGATCCCGCACCTGCTCGTGCCGGACCTGGCTGACGCGCTGGTGCGCACGTCGGCCCGGCGGATCACGATCCTCAATCTCGAACCGCAGGTTGGCGAGACAGATGACTTCTCACCGGAACAGCATCTTCGAGTTCTTACCGAGCATTGCCCACGATTGCAGGTGAATTCGGTAATTGCGGATTCCGCTTCAGTAGCTGATGCCCATAGTCTGGAGCGGTTCACCAACGAACTGCCGGCTCGTCTTGTGCTGGCTCCGATTGCCGAGGCCGGTTGCGGTGCTCGTCACGACCCGAGCCGGCTGAGTCAGGCTATCGCCGAGGCGGCCGAGCTTGACGAATGAGACACCCGTGATAAACCAGCAGTACTGCACTTGCGTGGCGATGATCGCCCGGGGTGAATCGAGAAACGAACGAGGAGTGCGCAGATGGCGATGACGGCTGCAGTCAAGGATGAACTCAGCCGAGTCAGCGTGACCAAGGCGTCGGCGCGCCGCGCCGAGATAGCGGCAATGTTGCGTTTCGCCGGAGCCCTGCACCTCATTGCCGGGCACATCGTAATCGAGGCTGAGCTCGACACCGGCTCGGTGGCCCGCCGTCTGCGTAAAGAGATCGGCGAGGTCTTCGGCCATCACGCCGAGATCCAGGTCGTCACCGGAGGCAGCTTGCGCAAGGGCACTCGTTACCTCGTGCGGGTGGCCAAGGACGGAGAGGGTCTGGCCCGCCAAACCGGCCTGGTCGATCTGCGGGGTCGTCCGGTTCGCGGCCTGCCCACCCAAGTTGTAGCGGGGACGATCGCGGAGGCTGAAGCGGCCTGGCGGGGCGCTTTCCTGGCCCACGGCTCTTTGACCGAGCCCGGCCGGGCCGGAGCCCTAGAAATCACCTGCCCGTCGAACGAGGCGGCGTTGGCGCTGGTCGGAGCCGGCCGTCGGCTGGGTGTGCTGGCCAAGGCCCGCGAAGTGCGCGGCGCCGACCGGGTCGTCGTTCGCGACGGTGACGCGATCGGGGCCTTACTCACCCGCATCGGTGCTCACGATTCTGTGATGGCCTGGGAAGAGCGCCGGATGCGTCGCGAGGTGCGCGCGACCGCGAACCGATTGGCCAACTTCGACGATGCGAACCTGCGCCGCTCGGCGCGGGCCGCAGTTGCGGCCGGGGCCCGGGTCGAACGTGCGATGGAAATACTGGGCGCCGATGCACCCGATCACCTGCTCAACGCGGGCCGCCTTCGTCTGGAACACAAGCAGGCTTCGCTGGAGGAGCTGGGTAGCCTGTCCGACCCGCCGATGACCAAGGATGCCGTCGCCGGCCGAATTCGGCGGCTGCTGGCGATGGCCGACAAGCGGGCGGCCGACGAAGGCATTCCGAACACGGAGGCGGCAGTCACGCCCGAGATGCTGGCGCCGTAATTCTCACCTCAGGCCGGCGTCGAAGTGATCACGCGCATTCGGCCCGCATTTTCCGGACCCCGCCCTTGCTGTTCGTTGCTGCTCACGAGATAGGGTCGATGCCGAATACCGTCGTAAGGCTTGCCGTCTATGAGGGGACCTGCAGTGACTGTTCGGGTTGGCATCAACGGTTTCGGCCGGATCGGCCGCAACTTCTTCCGGGCCGCCACGGCCGCCGGAGCGGACCTCGAGGTCGTCGCCGTCAACGACTTGACCGATAACAAGACTCTGGCCCATTTGTTGAAGTACGATTCGATTCTGGGCCGTTTTCCGGGCGAGGTCAGCCACGATGACGAAAACATCATCGTCGGCGGTAAAGCCATCCGGGCGCTGGCCGAACGTGATCCGGCGAACCTTCCGTGGAAGGACCTCAACGTCGACATCGTCGTCGAATCGACGGGGTTCTTCACCAAGGCGTCTGAGGCCCGCAAGCACATAGACGGCGGCGCCAAGAAGGTCATCATCTCGGCCCCGGCCTCGGACGAGGACATCACGATCGTGATGGGCGCCAACCACGAACTGTATGACCCGGCCGCCCATACCATCATCTCTAACGCCTCCTGTACGACGAACTGTCTGGCCCCGCTGGCCAAGGTGCTGCACGACAGCTTCGGCATCGAAAAGGGCTTGATGACCACGATTCACGCCTATACCCAGGACCAGAACCTGCAGGACGGGCCGCACCCGGACCTTCGGCGGGCCCGAGCCGCCGCCCTCAACATCGTCCCGACCTCCACCGGGGCTGCGAAAGCCATCGGGCTGGTGCTGCCGGAGCTGAAGGGGAAGCTGGACGGGTATGCCCTTCGGGTACCGGTGCCGACCGGATCGGCCACGGATCTGACCGTTACGCTCTCGCGCGAGGTCACCCTGGATGAGGTGCTGGCCGCCTATAAGACCGCCGCCGAGGGCCCGCTGAAGGGTTACCTCGTGTACACCGAGGACCTGATCGTCTCGAGCGACATCGTCACCGATCCGGCGTCCTGCACCTTCGATGCCGGCCTGACCAAGGTGATCGGTAATCAGGTCAAGGTTGTGGGCTGGTACGACAACGAGTGGGGTTATTCCAACCGGCTGGTCGACCTCGTCGGCCTGGTCGGCGCCAGCCTGTAGACCCCGGGAGCTCAGCTCATGCGCACGCTCGATGACCTGATCAAAGTGGGCGTGGCCGGGCGCCGCGTGCTCGTCCGCAGCGACCTCAACGTTCCACTGTCGGCCGATACCGCCGACGGCTCCGCACGCTCGGTCACCGACGACGGGCGGATCCGGGCGTCGTTGCCGGTCATCACCAAACTGCTGAACCACGGCGCCCGGGTAATCGTCTGTGCCCACCTGGGACGGCCCAAGGGTGAGCCGGATCCTCGATACTCGCTGCGACCGGTGGCCGATCGGCTGGCCCAGCTGCTCGGACGCCCGGTCGAATTTGCGCTGGACACGGTAGGCGAGAGCGCACGGTTGCTGGCCGACGGTCTGGCAAACGGTGAGCTGCTACTGCTGGAAAACGTTCGATTCAACCCCGGCGAGACCGCCAAGGACGAAGCTGGTCGAAGCGACTTCGCTCGCGCGCTGGCCCTGTTGACCGGTGGTGAGGACGAAGGCGGAGCCTACGTCGATGACGCCTTCGGTGCGGTCCACCGGGCGCACGCCTCGGTGTACGACGTGGCCAAGCTGCTGCCGCATTACTGCGGCGACCTGGTTCGTGAAGAGGTGTCCGTTCTGCAGCGCCTCACCGGTGAGGCTGGTGCCGACATCGCCCGCCCCTTCGTGGTGGTGCTCGGCGGATCGAAGGTCTCGGACAAGCTGGCCGTCATCCAAGCGCTGCTGCCCAAAGTCGATCGGCTGCTGGTCGGCGGCGGAATGTGCTTCACGTTCCTCAAGGCTCAGGGCCACGAGGTCGGTGACTCCTTGCTGGAAGCCGACCAGATCGAGACCTGCCGACGGTTGCTGAGCGATGCGGGCGACAAGATCGTCCTGCCCAGTGACATCGTGGTGGCGCGTGACATCTCCGACGACGCGGATACCGAAACGGTCCCCGCCGAGGCGATTCCCGCCGGCACCAAGGGCCTGGATATCGGGCCGGATTCGGTGGCTCGCTTCGCCGAGGTCTTGGCCGACGCCGACACCGTGTTCTGGAACGGACCGATGGGCGTGTTCGAAGTGCGCCCCTTCGCGGCCGGCACGAAGGGTGTCGCCGAGGCTGTCACCACGGCTAAGGGATTGACCGTCGTCGGCGGCGGCGATTCGGCCGCGGCCGTACGAGCCCTGGGCATCGCTGAGCAGCGCTTCGGTCACATCTCGACCGGCGGCGGCGCGTCCCTGGAATACCTGGAAGGCAAGATTTTGCCCGGCGTGGCCGTTCTCGAGGAGCTCTAGTTGCCCAAACCCGCCCGTATGCCGTTGATCGCTGGCAACTGGAAGATGAACCTGAACCACCTGGAAGCGATCGCGTTGGTGCAGAAGATCGCCTTCAGCCTCAAACCGCAGCACTTCGATGCGACCGAGGTTGTCGTATTGCCACCGTTCACCGACCTGCGGTCGGTCCAGACCACCATCGATGGCGACCGGCTGCGCATCGGATACGGGGCCCAAGACCTGTCGCCGCATCCCTCCGGCGCATATACCGGTGATATCAGCGGTCCGATGCTGGCCAAGCTGGGCTGCCAGTACGTCGTCATCGGACACTCCGAGCGCCGCCAGTATCACCAGGAATCCGATGCGCTGATCAACAGCAAGATCAAAGCAGCCGGCCAGCACGGCCTGATGCCGATTCTCTGTATCGGAGAACCGCTGGAGGTACGCGAGCAAATCGGTCATGTGGCGTATTGCGTCGACCAACTGCAGGCGGACCTGGACGGAGTCACAGAGGACGAAGCAGCAACCATCGTGATCGCCTACGAACCCGTGTGGGCTATCGGAACCGGCAAGATCGCTACCCCGGCCGATGCCCAGGAAGTCTGCCAAGCCGTGCGAGCAGCGCTGTCCAAGCTTTACAGCCCCGAACTGGCGGCCGCGGTGCGAATTCTCTACGGCGGTTCGGTGAAGTCGACCAACGCCGGCGAGATCCTGGGCCAGGCCGATGTCGATGGCGCGCTGGTCGGCGGAGCCAGTCTGGACGGGGCCGAGTTCGCCGGCATCTGCATCGCTGCCGCGGGTGGACCGCTGAGCCCGTGAGGCCCAACAGGTACCCTTTCTGAGTCGTCGATTACCGCGACACGCACAAGTGCTAGCGAGGCCCAACGGAAATGATCATCACGTTGTCGATCGTCCTTATATTGACGAGCGTCCTGCTCGTCGTGCTGGTGTTGTTGCACCGGGGCAAGGGTGGCGGTCTTTCGTCCATGTTCGGCGGTTCGCTGTACTCGAGTTTGTCGGGATCCTCGGTGGTGGAGCGCAACCTTGACCGCCTGACCATCATTTCGGGTGTGGTGTGGGCGATTTGCATCGTGGGTTTGTGCTTGTTGTACAAGGCAAGTTGATCCAGGCGGTCTGGTTGGTGGTCTGATCCGCGGCGCAGGTTACGGGCTGAGTGAGCTAGGCAGGGGAGTCGACTGTGGCAGGTGGTAACGCGATCCGAGGCAGCCGGGTTGGGGCCGGTCCGATGGGGGAGAAGGAACGAGGGGAGTCAGCTCCGCGGCAGTGGATCTCGTTCTTCTGCGCCAATGGGCATGAGACGACCCCGGCGTTCGCTCTCGATGCTCCGGTTCCCGACACGTGGGACTGCCCGCGATGCGGGTATCCGGCCGGCCAGGAATCGGGGGCCCCGCCCGCGGCTCCGCGTAACGAGCCCTACAAGACGCACTTGGCCTACGTCAAAGAGCGGCGCAGCGACGCCGACGGCGACGCGATCCTGGAAGAGGCCTTGCACAAGCTGAAGGCGCGCCGGGGCGAGGTCTAGCCACGCTGCGGCTCAGAGTTGTTGCGCGGTTGCTCGCACGGCCGACGGAAGCTCGGCGGCAGCCGCTTCATCGATCAGCCACAGCGTCTCCAACTGCCCCCGCGGCCCCGCGGACGGGACGACCACCGGTCCGGCTCCGCTCCAGGCCAGGGCCACCGCGCCGGCCTTGCCGGCACCGGACGCGACGAACCACACCGCCCGAGCCTGAGCCAGTCCGCGGAAGCTGAGCGAGATCCGGTTCGGCGGCGGCTTGGGTGATTGCCGGACCGCGATAACCGGCCCCGAGTCGTCGAATAGCCCCGGGTGCCCCGGAAACAGCGATGCGCAATGGCCGTCGGGTCCGAGGCCGAGCAACACCACGTCAAAGTTGGGTAGCTCACCCTCGTCGTCGGCCCGCCGGGCGCCGGCCAGGTCGGCGGCATAACCGGCCGCCGCGGCGTCCAGGTCATCTCCGTAGCGGCCATTGCTGGTCGGCATCGGAAACTGACGGGCCTCGGAGAACGGGGCCCGGTCGAACAGCAGCCGGTTGGCCGGCCCGTCGTTGCGATCCGCGGAGTCCGCGGGGACGAAGCGCTCGTCGCCCCAGAACACGTCGACCAGCGACCAATCCACCTGATCGCTGCGACGCGCTTGGGCGCTGTCGGCAATCACCGACCAGACCTGTTCCATGATCGATCCGGCGGTGAAGGCGATCGCCGCTCGGCCATGGGCCTGCTGAGCGCTCGCCAGCACCCCCAGCGTCCGTTCCGCGACGACGGTTGCCAGCCGTTGGGCATCGGCGGCGACGCTCAGCCGGGGACTGGGCCGGGTGGGGTCCGGAACCCCCAGTAAAGAGCGTTGCTCCTGGGTCAATGCGGTGCCTCAGCCTTCCTGGGCGGCCAGAGCCGGGTCGTGCCAGACGTGGCTGCGTGTGGACGGGCGCTCGTTGAGATTGGGAATGCCCGACACCGACGCCAGGGCTTCGCCGTAGGGCTGGTCGGCGTCCAGACGACGCAGTTCCTCAGCGAGCATGTCGCCCGTGGTGCGCTGTGGAAACGGCGCGAGTGTGTCGACCTGACCTGGACGTCGCATCAGCAATTTGTAGCCCTCGTTGGTCATCCGGACGCTGTGCCCGTCCTCGAACTCGACCGACACCGACGTGATGTACTTGCCCGCTTCCTTCTCTACCGGCACATCGATACCCAGCCGAGAGGACAGCCACCCAGCCAGCAGTTGTGCCGACGGGTCGGCCGGATTTCCGTACACGGCCATGGACCGAGCCGGGGCCGAGACGGTGTCGAAGGCCGAGGCGAGAGCGGCACGCCACGGCGTGATCACTGTCCACGTCAGGTCGGTATCGCCCGGGGCGTAGTCGCGAGCCCGCTGCAGCAGCGACGCGGCCGGATCGGCGTCACGGATGACGTTGGTGATGCGCCGATCGGCGAACACCCCGATCGGGTCGTAGGCGATGACCTCGGGGGTCTCGGAATACCACCAGGCCACGACCGGGGCATCGGGGGCCAGCAGCGGCAGAGTGACCGACTCGGCGTGCAGGGCCAGCCGTCCGAACATCCGCAACACCACCGCCTCGCCCGGGCCGAAACGGCCACCGATGGAGACCTCGGCGTCCAGGCGCGGGACGGGAGCGTCGATGTTGTGGCGTAGCACCATGATCACCCGCATCGGGTGCCGTGCGGCCGCTATGGCCACGGCGGCTTCGACCTCGGCCGCGTTCTTCTCCTCCAGCACGACTACCAGCGTCAGGGCCAGCCCGCTGGTGACCGCGCCCCCGGAACGTCGTTCGGCCGCCAAAGCTTGGACGACCGCGGTGCCGGTCGTGTCCCAGAGTGTGGTCACGAAGCTGCTCCCTTCCTGATCATGGCCGCCGCCAGGTGCGGCCGTCGCGAGCCAGCATCTCGTCGGAAAGCCTCGGTCCCCATTCACCGGCCCGGTAGAGCTGCGGTTGCTGGCCGGCCCAGAAAGCTTCCAGGGGATCGATAACCCGCCAGGAAGCTTCGACCTCCTCATTGCGCGGGAACAGGGTCGCATCTCCGAGCATGACGTCCAGGATGAGCCGTTCGTAGGCCTCTGGGGATGACTCGGTAAACGCTTCGCCATAAAGGAAGTCCATGGCGACGTCGCGGACTTCCATCATCGAACCGGGGACCTTCGAGCCGAACTTCAGGGTCACACCCTCATCCGGCTGAACCCGGATCACCAACTGGTTGTGGCCCAGTTCTTCGGTGTCGGTGTGACTGAACGGAAGGTGCGGAGCCTTCTTGAACAGAACCGCGATCTCGGTGACCCGTCGAGGCAGCCGCTTGCCGGTCCGAACGTAGAACGGGACCCCGGCCCAGCGACGAGTGTCGATGCCCAGCCGAACAGCCGCGTAGGTCTCGGTCGTGGTGTCGGCGGGAATGTCTTTCTCGCCGCGGTAGGCGGCCACTCGCTCCCCGGCCAGCCAGCCCTGATCGTATTGACCGCGGACCGCGTAGGTTGCCAGATCGGCCGGGATGGTGATCGCCCGCAGGACCTTTAGCTTCTCGGTGCGGATGGCGTCGGCGGTGAACTCGACCGGTTCCTCCATCGCCGTCAGGGCCAGCAGCTGGAGCAGGTGGTTCTGCAGGACGTCGCGCGCGGCCCCGGTCGCGTCGTAGAAACTGGCCCGGCCTCCGATGCCGACATCCTCGGCCATGGTGATCTGCACCGAGTCGACGTAGTTGGCGTTCCACACCGGCTCGAACAGCTGGTTGGCGAAACGAAGCGCCATCAGGTTCTGAACGGTCTCCTTACCCAGGTAATGATCGATGCGGAACACGTCATCGGCGGTGAACACGCTGTCGACCAGGTAGTTCAGTTGCTTGGCTGAGGTCAGGTCATGACCGAAGGGCTTCTCGACGACGACTCGTCGCCAGCCTCCGTTCGCCTCGTTGTCGGCCATCTCGGTGCGTTCCATCTGCTTGAGGACCACCGGAAACAGGCTCGGCGGGATTGACAAGTAGAAGGCCGCATTGCCTTTGATGCCGTGGCTGGCACACAGGTCCTTGAGGGTCCGCGACAGCGTGTCGAAGGCGTCATCGTCGTCGAAGGAGCCCGGCACGAACATCACGTCCCGGGCGAGCCGGTCCCACACCTCCTCGTTCCAGTCGGTCCGGGCATGTGCTTGCGCACTCTTCCTGGCCAGCTCGCTGAACTCACCGTCACCCCAATCGCGGCGGGCGAAACCGAGCAGGACGAAGTCGGCCGGCAACAGTCCTCGGTTGGCCAGGTCATAGATAGCCGGCAACAGCTTCTTGCGAGCCAGATCACCGGTGACACCGAAGACGACGAGCGCACACGGTTCGGGCACCCGGGGTAGGCGCCGGTCGCCCGGATCACGCAGCGGATTGGCGCGCAGTAGCGCGGGCAGTTGCGGACCATGCCCGGCGGCCATTGCCGTTGACTGGTCCGATTCCGTGAGGCTCACCTGACGATCACCTTTCGACGCGCACTGAATGACATTGTCCGGTCCCGGTCCGGCGTCTCAGAGCAGGCCCAGCAGCTGACCGATGCCGGCCGCTCGATCCGTCAGATGCAGCCGGAGCACCGGCTGGCCGGTGTCGGCCAAGACCGAGGCGTCACCGGCCGCCTGGGCGGCTTGCAACGTAGCGAAACTGTAGGGCCGCTGCGGTATAGCCAGGTCCTCGGCGACGACGCCGGTGATTTGGATGAAGGCGCCGTTGCGGTGCCCGCCCTTGTGGTACTGCCCGGTGGAATGCAGGAACCGCGGACCCCAGCCGAACGTGGTCTGCAGCCCGGTTTTGGCCGCCACCGACGCACGCAGGTCACTGGCCGAGGAATCATGGTGGCGGTCCAGGTAGGCCTGGATCGCCAGGTAGCCGTGCTCCGGGGCCAGGCTGGACAGGCTTTCGATCAGGGCGCCGAGACTTGGCTCAGCCGGCAGGTGTTTGGGGTCGGCGTATACCTCGACCGCACCGTCGATGAAGGTGGGCTTGTCGTCATTGACCTTGTCGGGTGCGTCGAGCAGCGACCGGGCCTGGATTTTGGCCGCTTCAACGTTGGGCTGATCGAACGGATTGATGCCGATAATTCGGCCGGCCACCGCCGTCGCGTATTCCCACACCAGCATTTGACCCCCGAGAGGGCCGTCGACGGAGGCGCCCCAACCAGACGCTGGGCTCTGGATGGCGTCGCTGCCGCCGAGATGGATCAGGATGGCATCGACGCCGGCGTCGGAAAATCCGGGAGCGTGGCCGCCTTCGACCACGACCGGGAGCAGGCCCTTGCCGTCTTTGCCGGTTGACTCGGCGATCAGCTGTTCGGCCCAGTTGCCGAATCCGACGATGCCGGAGTCGAAGTCGGCGAAGACCACCTTGTCCGAGCCCGAATTATGGGCCAGCCCCAGTAGGGCGCCAAGCCGTAATCCTGGGTTCTGGTCATCATCGGCGGCCAGGGCCAGCGACACCTGAGCAGCCTCGTCCAGCAGGGCGCTGATGTCGGCACCGGCCAGTCCGGCCGGGACCAATCCGAAGGCGGTGAGTGCGCTGTAGCGTCCGCCGACATTGGGATCAGCCAGGAATACTCGATAGCCGGCGTCCTCGGCTGTCTTCTGCAGCGGTGATCCCGGATCGGTGACCGCGATGATCCGTTGCCGGGGGTCGATGCCGGCGTCGGTGAACGCCTTCTCATACACGCGGCGGTGGGAGTCGGTCTCGACGGTGCTGCCGGATTTGCTGGAGACGACCAGCACCGTCCGGGGCAGCTGGGTCGGGTCGAGTGCGGCCCGGATCTGGCCGGCGTCGGTGGTGTCCAGGGTGAGCAGATCCACCCCGGCCGTGGCGCAGATGACTTCGGGAGCGAGCGAGCTTCCGCCCATGCCGGCCAGCACGACATGGGTCAGACCGGCGGAACGGAGCTCCTCGCGCAATTCGAGGATTTCGGCAACCAGCGGTCGCGACGACTCGGCCAGGCTGACCCAGGACAACCGGATCGCCGATTCGGATTGGGCCTGCGGACCCCAGAGAGTCGGATCCTGTGCGGTGATCCGGCTGGCCACCTGGTCGCGGATCAGAGCAGCCAGTTCGTTGTCGTAGGCCTCGGGATCGGGATAGGTCAGCTGGAGTTCGAGGCCGCCCGCGGTCGTGGTGGCCGAATCGCTCACTGCGCCACTCCGTCGAGCTGCTTCTTGACTCCTTCGAGCAGGATGTCCCATGAATCCATGAACTTCTGGACAGCCTCGACTTCGAGGAGCTCGGTCACCTCATCGACCTCGATGCCCAGTGCGGAAAGGTCCTTGAACACCTCGCGCGCCTGGTCGTAGCCGGTGTTGGCGGTCGGACCGCTGATGACGCTGTGCTCGGCGACCGCCTTCAGGGTGGCCTCCGGCATCGTGTTGACCGTGTTCGGGGCGATCAGCTCGACGACGTACATGTCGTCGTTGTAGGTCGGGTCCTTCACTCCCGTCGAGGCCCAGAGTGGTCGCTGCGCATTGGCGCCCTCGGCCAGCAAGGATGCCCAACGCTCACCAGCGAAGGTCTGCTCGTAGGCCTCATAGGCAAGCCGGGCGTTGGCGATGCCCGCCTTGCCGCGCACCGCCTTGGCCTCCTCGGTGCCGATCTTGTCCAGGCGCTTGTCGACCTCGGTGTCGACGCGGGAGACGAAGAACGACGCCACCGAACGGATCGTGCTCAGGTCGATGCCAGCGGTACGGGCCTGCTCGAGTCCGCTGAGGTAGGCCTGCATCACCTTGCGATAGCGATCGATGCTGAAGATGAGCGTCACGTTGATACTGATTCCGGCCGCGGTGGCCTCAGCGATCGAGGGCAACCCGGCTTCGGTCGCCGGGATTTTCACCATGACGTTGGGGCGGTCTACCAGCCACCACAAGGCCTTGGCCTCGGCGGTGGTCTTTGTGGTGTCGTGAGCGATGCGGGGATCTACCTCGATCGAGACCCGCCCGTCCTGGCCATGTGTCGAGTCATATACCGGACGCAACACATCGCAGCCCCACCGGATGTCGTAGGACGTCAGCAGGCGGACTGATTCCTCCAGACTCACCCCGCGCGCCTTGAGATCGGCGACCTGCTCGTCGTACGCGCTGCCCTGCTCGAGCGCCTTCTGAAAGATGGACGGATTGCTGGTCACACCAACCACGTGCTTGTTGGCGATCAGGTCGGCCAGATTACCGCTGGCCAGCCGTTCGCGACTGATGTCATCCAGCCAAATAGAAACGCCTTGGGCCGAAAGCTCGGCGAGCGCGTCACTCATGATGTACTCCTTCTCGATGCCGTGTCCGCGTCCGTGAGGCTGACGGCGCTGGGCTTACGGTTGCGGTTGCATGGTTTGAAAGGACTGAGTCTCAGTTCCCCGTGGTGGTTCCGGTGATCTGTCCGGCCCGTTCCAGGCTGGCGTGCGCCGCGGCCACGACGCGATCCGGAGTGAAGCCGAATTGCTCGAACAGAACGTCCACGTTGGCGCTGGCTCCGAAATGGTCGATCGACACGATCTCGCCGGACTCGCCGACGAGCTCGCGCCATCCCTGAGCCACTCCGGCTTCCACGCTGACGCGGGCCCGAACGGCCGGCGGCAGTACATGCTGCTGGTAGGAGCGGGGCTGGGCGAGGAACCATTCCTGGCAGGGCATCGAAACGACCCGGGTCGGCGTTCCGTCCGCCTCCAGTCGCTCCCGGGCCCTCAGGGCTAGGGATACCTCGGATCCGGTCGCGATCAGGATGACCTGCGGCAAGCCGTGCGATGCGTCCTGAAGGACGTACGCGCCCTTGTCGGCATCCACCACGGCGGCCGGATCCAGGACAGGAAGTCCCTGCCGGGACAAGGCCAAACCGGCGGGACGATCAGTGTTTTGCAGTACCGCCCGCCACACGACCGCGGTCTCATTGGCATCAGCCGGGCGTACGACGTCCAGGCCGGGAATCGCCCGCAGCGCAGCCAGGTGCTCGATCGGCTGATGGGTGGGACCGTCCTCACCGAGGCCGATCGAGTCGTGCGTCCAGACATAGATCGTGGGCAACTTCATCAGGGCGGCCAGCCGGACCGGTGGCCGCATGTAGTCGCTGAACACCAGGAACGTGCCGCCGTAGACCCGAGTGCCGCCGTGCAGCGTGATGCCGTTCATGATCGAACCCATGGCGTGCTCGCGGATACCGAAATGCAGCGTGCGGCCGTAGATGCCACCCGGCCATTCCTTGGTCTGGCGCTCGGCTGGGATGAAGCTCGGCTCGCCTTCCATCGTGGTGTTGTTGCTCTCGGCCAGGTCGGCCGAACCACCCCACAGCTCAGGTACGAGGTCGGCCAGGGCACTGAGCACCTTGCCGGAGGCGGCGCGTGTGGCCAGCGAGTTGGCCTTGCCGTCCTTCTCGACCGGGAAGGTGGGAAGCGCGTCGGCGAAGCCGTCGGGCATCCGACGCTGGATCATCCGGTCCAGCAAGGCCTTGCGTTCGGGGTTGGCCGCGGCCCAGGCGTCGAAGCCGGGTTGCCATTCGGCCCGGGCGGCTTGGCCGCGCTCGACCAGCTGGCGGGTGTGAGCGAGCACCTCCTCGTCCACCGCGAAGTGGATGGCCGGGTCGAAGCCCAGGATTTCCTTGGTGGCCCGGATCTCGTCCTCGCCCAGCGCCGCCCCGTGAGCTTTGCCGGTGTTCTGCTTGGTCGGGGCGGGCCAGCCGATGATGGTGCGGACAGCGATGAACGACGGCCGGTCGGTCTCGGCCTTGGCCGCGTCCATCGCAGCCTGCAGGGCTATGACGTCCTCGCCGGAATCCACGTACTGGACATGCCAGCCGTAGGCCTCGTAGCGCTTGAGCACGTCCTCGGAGAACGCCACGTTGGTGTCGTCTTCGATCGAGATGTGATTGTCGTCCCAGAGCAGTATGAGGTTGCCGAGCTGCTGGTGACCGGCCAGGCTCGAGGCCTCGGAAGAGACGCCTTCCTCCAGGCAGCCGTCGCCGGCGATGACGTAGATGTGGTGATCGAACACCGACTTGCCGGGTGCCGCGTCCGGATCGAGCAGGCCGCGCTCCCGGCGGGCTGCCATCGCCATTCCGACCGCATTGGCCACGCCTTGGCCCAACGGGCCGGTGGTTGTCTCGACGCCGATCGTGTGACCGTGCTCGGGGTGACCGGGAGTGAGCGATCCCCAGGTGCGTAATGCCTTCAAATCGTCGAGCTCGAGACCGAAGCCGGACAGGAACAGCTGTGTGTAGAGGGTCAGCGACGAATGCCCGTTGGACAGGACGAAACGATCCCGGGCGATCCAGTTCGGATCGGAGGGATCATGGCGCAGCGTGCGCTGGAACAGTAGATAGGCCAGCGGGGCCAAGCTCATTGCTGTACCAGGGTGGCCGTTGCCGACCTTCTGCACAGCGTCCGCGGCCAGCAGCCGTGCGGTGTCGACCGCTTTCGAATCCAGCTCGGTCCACCAGTCCGGATGAGTCTGCACGACCTGGCTCTTGGCGGTACCGGTAGCAGTCTTGGTCACGGGCCTCTCCTGCAGGGGCGGGGGACGGGGGCAAGCGACTTCCCGTCCCCGAGCCTAATCGTTTTCAGTGGGGCCTCGCGGGCGGGTTGAATGAAAATCCGGTGTACAAGATGGCGCTGACTCGGGCAACCGCGCCGCAACGACGGACGGCCATCGGCCGATCACCGATCGATGATGTCTCGCTGCGCAACCCGTCCGACTCTCTGAGCCATCGGTGAGGCGGCTACCCTATTCGGGTGACTCAGACTCCGGTGGCTCCAACGCCTGCCGGTGAACTCACCGACGCGGTTACCGGCGGCTTCCGCCCGGCCGGCGCGGTAATCAAGGCCTACATCGCCCTCACCAAACCACGCATTATTGAGCTGCTGCTGGTGACGACGGTTCCGGCAATGATCCTGGCCGCCAAAGGGCTGCCGGACTGGTCGGTAGTGGTGGTCACACTGTTGGGCGGCACACTGGCCGCCGGCAGTGCCAATGCCTTGAACTGCTTCGTCGATCGCGACATCGACGCGCTCATGCGGCGTACCGGACATCGCCCGCTGGCTCGCCACGACGTATCACCGGACGGGGCACTGGTCTTCGGGCTACTGCTCGGCGCAGTGGCGATCGCGATCATGGGCCTGGCCACCAACTGGTTGGCCGGCGGCCTCACGGCCGTAGCCATTGCCTTCTACGTGGTGATCTACACGATGGTGCTCAAGCGTCGCACTGCTCAGAACATCGTCTGGGGCGGCGCGGCCGGGTGCATGCCGGTGCTGATCGGCTGGGCCGCGGTCACCGACTCGCTGGCCTGGGCGCCGGTCGTCCTGTTCGGAATCGTCTTCTTCTGGACGCCGCCGCATTTCTGGGCGCTGGCGATCCGGTATCGCGACGACTACGCCCGGGCCGGCGTGCCGATGCTGCCCGTGGTGGCCAGCCCGATTCAGGTCGCCCGTCAGATCGTGGCGTACTCCTATCTGACCGTCATCACTTCCTTGGTGCTCTGGCCGCTGGCCACGAACTGGATCTACGGCGTCCTGGCCTTCGGTGCCGGCCTCGCTCTGCTCATAGAGGCGCACCGGTTGCTCGCCGCCACGGTGAAGGGTGAGGGGGCAAAACCCATGCGCTTGTTCCACTTCTCCAACAGCTACCTGGCGTTCCTGTTCGTGGCGATCGCCCTGGACACTTTGCTGCGTTGACCTCGGGCAACTCCGACCGAAGTCGTTGTTGGGTACTACGCCATCGGGATCGTGAACGGCACCGTCACCGGAGTGACCACGCTCAGCGTTCCCTTGTCTGCCGCCGCACTGCCGGAGTAACTGATCGCGCCGCTGACCACATCGGCTGGCACCTCGCTCACATCGTCGATCTCGCCGGTATCACCGGCAGCGTTTCGGGTACGCACGGGCGTCGAGCCGTCGACGCTGACCGAGAGCAGGCCCGGTTCGATGCCGAAATCGTGTGTGTCACCGTCCAGGCGAACAGTGGCCATGACATGCAGGAACGCCCGGTCAGGTGAGCTGGCGTGGGTTCCGTCGGCGCCGAAGTAGGACAGCCACACCTTGGTGAAGGTGATGTGACCGCTCGTGATCCCGGTGCCGGCGGGCCCACTGACCCGAACGGTGATCTCCTTCTTCATAGACATCGTCGCGACCCGGTTGGCTCGGGTCGAAAGCTCGGGACTGTTCGTTCCGACCTGACCGGTGAGCAGCGAGATCGATTGCTTCACCCCGGAATCGGTGAGGATCAGGTCCACCGACTGGGGATTCAGCGGTACCGCAACCACCACGAACTCGGAGGTGCTGATCAGTGGACCTCGCTCCACCCCATCGATCCGGACCGACAGCACGGGGGCGGCAGCGCCGGATTCCCCAGGCGCCGATTCGGTTTGGAAGGCCAGCAGCTTGCGACCCTTCTCGGCCGAGCGGGCGGCATCTCCGCGACCATAGCGATCCACGAACCCGAACTCGCGCAGTCGAACCCCCGTCGTATGGCCGATCACCACAGCCTGGCTGGATGCGAGCCGAAGAGTGTTGCCGACGACGCTGGTCTTGGTGAGGACGTCACCAACAGCCGGCGGGGGAGCCGGCGGCGACAGTCCGTCGGCACCGGCCGGAGGTCGTGAGCCGTCCGGCCGGATGAGCTCGCGCTCAGAGGCCTTGATCGTGCCGTCAGCATTGGCCGGGCTCGTTGTCTCGTCGGGCTGGGCTGCGACCGACAGCACGGTATGGCCCGGGCTCGGGTGGGCGGCAAGATCGACCTGCAGGCCGTAGTTGAGGTAGGGAGTAGCCGGGTCACCGTCGACGAACAGGACCGGGCCGCACGCTACGGTGTCGCCCACGTTCACCTGACCGGACAACAAGCGGTCCTGGGTCGTGTAGTAGCAGCGGGTGTGATCGGTGCGGGCTCCATGGCGCTCGGCCACAACCGCGTTCAGCTGTCGTTCGGCGGTCCGCAGTGGCGCTTCGGGGTCCTGGATCGTCAAGCCGTCGCGGGCCAGCTGAACGGGTTCCCCGCGGTGCAGCGTGTGCCACCCGGCGAGGCCCAGGATGATGATCACAGCGAGGGCCACGATGCGGGTGATGGCCCGGATCATGTTTCGGGCTCGCGACCCGCGCGGTTGGGCCCGGCGGCCAGGACGGGGCGCGCGTCCACGCGACGGCTGTGGCCGCACGTTGCCCCCTCTGTTCGCTGGATGGAATCGATCGGGCGCCCGCGACGAGGCCCGCCTCAGCTGTTCGGACTGCCCCACGAGGGTAAGCGAGTCAAGACCGGAGGCGGAAACCTGCCCGTAGGATCGCTGGGTGACTCACAGAATCGCCCTGGCGAGTTGTGATCGGCTCCTACCGGTGGGCGACGAGGGAGATCTGCCACTGATCGCCGCTCTGCAGGCCCGCGGAGCGCAGGTGCAGGTGCACTCCTGGTCGGATCCGCACGTGGATTGGGCCGCCTTCGACGCGACCGTCATCCGATCGACCTGGGATTACCCCTCACTGCACCGGGAATTTCTGGCCTGGCTGCGCCGCGTTCCGCGGACTTTCAATCCGGCGGAGGTAGTAGCCGACAACATCGACAAGCTTTACCTGGCCGAATTGACCCGGGCCGGTCTGCCGGTCGTTCCGACCGTCTTCATCGAGCCGGCAAGTACCGGCTCGCCGACCGAGCTGCCAACGGTAGGGGAATACGTGATCAAACCCTCGGTCGGCGGCGGTTCGATGGGCGTCGGTCGTTATAACGCCGGCATCCCGGCTGACCAGGAACGAGGACTGCAGCACGTGCGCGAGCTCGGACAGCGCGGCATCACCGCCCTACTTCAGCCCTACCAGTCGGCGGTGGACCGAGACGGCGAGACCGCGTTGATCTTCATCGATGGCGAATTCAGTCACGCTGTCCGCAAGGCCGCGATGTTGCCCGAGGGAGCCTCGGCGGCCTCGGCGGCCTCGGCGGCATCGACGGCGTCGGACTCGGAGCTGTATCGCCCCGAGAAGATCGAGCCGATCACGCCCTCAGCGATCGAATTGGACGTCGCCCGTCGCTTCGTGGACCACTTCAACCATGGCCGGGTCGAGCCATTGCTGTACGCGCGGATCGACCTGCTCCCCGCAGCCGCCGGCCCCCTGCTGGTCGAGGCTGAACTGAGCGAGCCTTCGCTGTTCCTCGATCATTGCCCACAGGCGGCTGGCCGGCTGGCCGCCTCGATCACCCGTCGGCTGTCGTGACCGGACCGATCAGGCCGGTCCTCGCCGCGGTTGAGCTGGGCTTCGACGGCGATGTGCAGCGGGCTCGGGCCTTGCGGCAGATGAAGCTGATTGCCGGTGGCGGCCTGCTGCTGGCAGCGGCCATCTTCATCGTGTGCCAGGTCGTGGGCGATGACCGGTCCTTCTGGCCGTTTCTGGCCGCGGCCAGTGAGGCCGCGATGGTCGGCGGGCTGGCCGACTGGTTCGCGGTGACGGCCCTGTTCCGTCATCCGCTCGGACTGCCCATCCCGCACACGGCGATCATTCCCCGCAAGAAAGACCAGATCGGGGAAAGCCTGGGAGAGTTCGTTCAGCAGAACTTTCTCACGCCCGAGATCATCGGACCGCGGGTCGCCGCGGCCGAGATTCCGCGGCGGGTCGGCGAGTGGATTGCCGCGGATCAGCGTCCTGAGCAGCTGGCCGGCGAGGTGGCCGCCCTGATCGGTGGCGCGAATGCCATCCTGGCCGATGACGAGATCCGGCTGGCGATCGAGCGCTTCGCCGATCAACAGCTTCGTCGGTTACCGGCCGCGCCGGTCGTGGCCAAGATCCTCGATCTGGCGGTCGACGGCAACCAGCATCAACTGCTGCTCGGTGAAGGCCTGCGTTCGGTGATGCGATTCCTGTCCGACAACCGGGAGCTGTTTCGGCAGCGGGTGTCGCAAGAGTCACCTGAATGGGTTCCGGACTGGATCGATGAGCGGGTTTTCAACAAGCTGTTCACCGGAGTTCAGAACTTTCTGGCCGACGTCGCCGGCGACCCCGATCATGCACTGCGCCGACAGTTCGATCAGCGGTTGCGCGACTACGCCGAGGGACTGCGCACGGATCCGATGGCCGCGGCGAACGTGGAGAAATGGAAGGTCGAGCTGCTCGATCACCCAGCCGTACGCAACGCGCTGTCCTCACTGTGGCTTCCGCTCAAGCAAGCAGTGCTCGAGGCGGCGGCCGATCCGGACTCGGAGCTGCGACGCGTGGTCGCCTCGGTGATCAGGCAGGGAGCGTCCGCGCTGCGCGATGACGTAGAGCTGCAGGCCAAGTGCGACCGCTGGGTACAGGTCGTGATGAAGCACGTGCTCGATCACTACTCCGGCGAGATCACGGGCGTGATCACCCACACGGTGTCGCGTTGGGACAGCGAATCAACCTCGCGTCGGCTCGAATTGCAGGTCGGGCGCGACCTTCAGTTCATCCGCATCAACGGCACCGTCGTCGGTTCGATCGTCGGGCTGATCATCTACAGCCTCAGCCGGCTGCTGTAACGGCCCGCCGGACGGCGGCCAAGGATTGTTCGATGTCGCCGGCATCGGTGGAGAAGTTGCTCACCGAGACCCGCAGGATGGCCCGGTCTTGCCATCGCGATCCCGACATCCAGGTGGTGCCGTCGGCGAGCACGGCATCGATCACCCGTCGGGTGCGTTCATCACTGCCGAACGCCACCGAGATCTGGGTGAAGTCGACGTCGTTGAGAACCTCCGCGCCGTCGATTGCCCGCATTCCGGCCGCGATGGTCGAGGCAGTACGGGCCAGCCGATCGATGAGATCGGCGACGCCCTCACGACCCAGCGAGCGCAGTACCGCCCACACCGGAATGCCGCGTGCTCGCCGCGACAACTCCGGTGTCTTGTCGTACGGGTCGGCTGGTGCTCCCTCGCCGGCCGAGATCAGGTAGCTGGTCTGGGCTCCGAAGGTCGCGCGCAGCGGGGCCGGATCGGCGACGATGACGACGCCACAGTCGTAGGGGACGTTGAGCGTTTTGTGGGCGTCGGTGGCCCAGGAGTCCGCGCCCTCATAACCGGCCACCAGATGCCGCAGCCGCGGTGAGGCTCCGGCCCACAGTCCGAACGCACCATCGACGTGCACCCAGGCCGGTGCAGCGTCGCCGCGATCGTGAGCGAGTCGCACGATTTCGGCGAACGGATCGAACGCCCCGGAGTGCAGGTTGCCCGCCTGTGCACAGACGATGACCGGGCCGTCCCCGGCGGCGGCCAGTGCCTCGGCCAGAGCGTCGGCCCGAAGCCGGCCCTGGTCATCGGCCGCGACCTCGATCGGCTGGCCCAGGCCGAGATAGCGCAGAACCAGATCGATGGTCACATGACGTTCTTGGCCGACCAGCACCTTGATGCTCGGAGCTCCAACGAGCCCTTGGCGGTTCACGTCCCAACCGTGCGCGGCCAGGACGTGGTGGCGAGCGGCCGCCAACCCGGTGAAATTGGCCATCGTCGCCCCGGTGACGAAGCCGACGTCGGAGCCGGACGGCAGAGCCAGCAGTTCGAGAAGCCAACCGCCGGCCGCCTCCTCGGCCGCGGCGACCGCGGGGGTGGCCGCCCGCATGCCTGAATTCTGATCCCAGGCGCTGACGAGCCAGTCGGCACCCAGAGCGGCCGGGTGGGTTCCGCCGATCACCCAGCCGAAGAAACGGCCTGAGGGCATGGCCATCAGCCCGGGCTCGGCGAGCTCGGCCAGCTCGTCAATGACAGCGGCCGGATCGGTGGGCTTCTCGGGTAGTGGGGCGGCGAAGGCGGCTGCCAGTTGATCGGCGTCGCGACGAGGAGGAATCGGGCGATCGAGCATTGACTCCAGCCAGACCAGTGCGTGCTCATGGGCGCGGTTCAGGGTTCGGCGGTACAGCTCGGCGTCGGCAGTCATGGTGCTCACCATGCCTGCCGCCGTGCCTTGTGCCTAGAGTCGCGGCGCAGCTTCTGAGGTGCTCGACCACCAGCGCGCGCCGGCCAGCGCCAGCAGAGTCAGGCTTGCGAGCCAGACCAGACAGGCTCCGAACATGTGGAGGCCGACCAGGATGGCTGGGACGTGGGTGAAGTACTGGACGAATCCGATCAGGGCCTGACCGAGTTCGATGCCCAGCAGGATCCAGGCCCATCGCTGTAATCGGTCGGACCCGCCGGCGGCCCGGACCAGCCAGGCGAACGCCAGCGTGAGCCCGATCAGCAGCATCACCAGGTCGGCGTGCAGTTGACTGATCGAGGAAGGTGTCAGTCCGTTGCGCGGAGTATCGGCGTCGCCGGCGTGCGGCCCCGACCCGGTGACGATCGTGCCGACAACCAGAACGGCGAGCGTGACCATCACCAATACGACGGCGGCGCGGGTGAGGAGCACCCGGCTCGGGCCCGGCAAGCGGCTGGGTCCGCCGACCGCCGATTGCGTCAGTCGCCACCACAACGTGAACGTGACGGCGATGACGGCCATCGAAACCAGGAAGTGCAGGCCTACCACCCAGGGGTTCAGCCCGGTACGCACGGTGATCCCGCCCAGTACAGCCTGCGCCGGTATGGCTAGGAAAGCCACGATCGCCAGGCGTTGTTCGCGGCCCTCGCGCCACGCGGCGATCAGGGTGGCGATAGCGATGAGGCTGAGCACGACCGTCAAGGTGCGGTTGGTGAATTCGATCGTCGAGTGAATACCGAGTTCCTCGGTCGGTACCAGCGAGCTCTTGGTGCAGCGCGGCCAAGTCGGGCAGCCCAGCCCGGAACCGGTCAGGCGAACCGCGCCTCCAGTGATCACGATGCCCACGTTGGCGATTACCGAGGCTGCGGCCAGAAGGGCAAGGTTCACCCTGACGCGAACGTCGGCGATCATTCCCACCGAAACCACCGCGCGGCCGCGGGCAGAGCCAGCGCGGTCCACACCAGCAGGGTGAGAACCTCCCGCGTCGGAAAGCCGCCGCCGTGTTGCAACACTTGATGCAGGCCGTCAGACAACGCGGCCGAGGGCAGGTAACGCAGGACGTCGGCGGCTGCTCCGGGGTACTTGCTCAGGGGGACGGCAATGCCTCCGGCGAACAAGAGCACTAGCCATACAAGGTTGGCGGCGGCCAGCGTGATCTCCGCGCGGACTGTTCCCGCCAGCAACAACCCCAGGGCGCCGAAGGTGAAGGTGCCCAACACGATGAGCAGCAGCGCCCAGATGAGATTTTCGATCGGGCGCAGGGTGGGTCGCCAGGCCAAGACGGCTCCCAGCGCACAAATCAGGATGACCTGCAGGACTTGCAGGATCATCACGGCCAGCGTCTTACCCAGCAATAACACCGGACGGGTCAGAGCCGACGCGCCCAGACGCTTGAGCACGGCGTACTTGCGTTCGAAACCGGTGCCGATGGCCAAGCCGGTGAACGAGGCGCTCATGACGGCCAGCGCGAGCACGGACGGCACGACGAAGTCGATGCGGCGCCCGTCCAGCGAGTACAGCATCGGCAGGTTGAAGAACAGTTCGAGCAGTAGTGGGATGATCAGCGTCAGGCCGACTTGCTCGCCATTACGCAGCAGGAGCTTGAGCTCCATGATGGTCTGGGCGCGCAGCATTCGGCCGGTCGGCGCAGCGGCCGGTGCGGGCACCAGACTGAGCTGCTCGGAGGCGGCCATCAGTGCTCACCGGAGCTGGTCAAGGAGAGAAACACGTCCTCGAGGCTGCGCCGTTCGACACTCAGCCCTTCGGCCAGGATTCCCCGCTCAGCGCACCACGCCGTTACGGCGGCCAGCAGAGCGGGAGTGACCTCGCCGCGGACGAGATAGCTTCCCGGACGGTCCTCGCTGACCTGACTTTTCGGATCCAGGGCGGCCTGCAGCCCGACCACGTCCAGCCCGGTGTCGGCGCGGAAGCGCAGCTTCCCTGAGGATCCGGCCCGGGTCAGTTCGGCCGGGCTTCCTTGCGCCACCACTTCACCCGCGTGCAGCACGACGACGTTGTCGGCCAGAGACTCGGCCTCGTCCAGGTAGTGAGTGGTGAGAACGACACTGACGCCGTCGGCCCGAAGCTGACCGATCAACTCCCAGGTCGTGCGCCGGGCGTGCGGATCCATCCCGGCGGTCGGCTCGTCCAGGAACACCAACTCGGGCCGTCCGACGATGGCCATGGCCAGCGACAGCCGTTGTTGTTCACCGCCGGATAGTCGCTTGACCGGCGTGCGGGCAACCTCGGTGAGACCGACCAGTGACAGCAGCCGGGTCACGGGCAGCGGTCGGGCGCAATAGCTGGCGAACAGCGCGAGCAGTTCCTCGGCCCGGGCCCCGGTGTAGCCGCCGACGCCGTCCTGCAGCATGACGCCGACGCGAGGACGCAGCCGGCGGGAGTCGGCGATCGGGTCCAGTCCGAGCACTCGGACCTGGCCCGAGTCGGGTCGGCGAAACCCTTCGCAGATCTCGATGGTGGTCGTCTTGCCGGCTCCGTTGGTGCCGAGCAGGGCCATGATCTGGCCGGCGGGCATGGTAATCGATACCCCCGCCACCGCCGTCCGTTCGCCGTAACGCTTTACGAGATCGGTGATCTCGACGGCTGGGACTTCCACGTCGACGAGTCTAGGTAGTGGCCTTGACGCTGCTTGCGTAGGTATCCACATACTCCTGACCGGACAGCTTCTGTACGGCCTCCCGAATGGTCTCGGTCACTTCGCGCAGGACGCGGGCCGATCGTTCGCCCTCGGGCCGGCCGGAGAAATCCAGGGCCTCGCCGTAGTGCACCGCGACCGGCCGGCGGTGCCACACCCGCTGCCCCGGCACGAGCACCCGGTCGGTGCCGACCAGCCCCACCGGGATGACCGGGACGCCGGTTCGCAGGGCTAGCCGGGCGACACCGGTCCGGAATTTGTGCAGCCGGCCATCCGGGGATCGAGTGCCTTCGGGATAGATTCCCAGCGCCTTTCCGGTCGCCAGCAGCTGCACCCCGACGTCGATGGTGGAGGCGGCGGCCCGAGGATCGTCGCGATCGACCGGCACTTGGCCGAGCTGGCTGAATGTCCAGGCCGTCAGAGCGCCGCGCAGGCCCGGCATCCGGAAGTACTCCGCCTTGGCGAAGTAGAGCACCTGTCGCCCGGCCGTGATCGGAGTGAAAACCTCATCGCACGCGGAAAGGTGATTCGCGGCGATGATCAGCGGGCCGGATGCCGGGACGTTGTGCTGGCCGGTGCGGCTGGGCTGAAAGTAGGCGCGCAATAGCGGGGATACGACCAGTTCGGCAGCCCGGTACAGCACGCGGGCAAACTTACTGCACGTCTACTACCGGCGGTGTCCAATGCGACGCCGGGCCCCGGCCAGACTTATCGATGTGACTCAAATCCTGCTCTGATCGCGGGGCTGTCTGGGATCTGGTCGGGAAATACGTCATACTGGTGTTGTGAAATTCGCCGAGTCGACTGTTGCGCCCAAGGCGCTAACAGTGACCGCGGTGGCCGAAGGTCGAACCCGGGACGCAGTAGTCCGCCTCGTCCTCGAATCCGGCCCGCTGACCGCGGCCGCCATCGGCGCACGCTTGAGCCTTTCCGCGGCCGGTATCCGCCGTCACCTGGATGCCCTGGTCAGCTCGGGGATGTTGATCGAGGTCGAGCCCCGAGTCTCGCGGCATGGCGCCCGCGGTCGCGGCCGACCGGCCCGTGCCTATGCCCTCACCGACCTCGGCCGCTCGAGTTTCGGGCATGCCTATGACGACCTGGCCTCCACCGCACTGCGTTACCTGCGTGACACCGGGGGAGAGTCCGCGGTCAGCGCGTTCGCCGAGCATCGCGCCCAGGCGCTGACCGAGCGAATCGAACTGAAGCTGCACGCTGATCCCGGCAATCGGCTGGTTGCCGTCACCGAGGCCTTGTCCGAGGCGGGGTACGCCGCGACCGTCGAGCCCGCCGGTACCGCCGAACACTCCGGCATGCAGATCTGCCAGCATCATTGCCCGGTCGCTCATGTCGCGGCCGAGTTCCCGCAATTGTGTGAAGCCGAGACCCGAGCCCTAGCCGAGGTCCTCGGTACGTACGTCCAAAGACTCGCCACGATCGCCCACGGCGACGGGGTGTGTACGACCCATGTTCCACAATCTCCACCCGGGAGGCACTAAGTGACCACCGCGCCCGACCGTGTTCTGACTCAGGATGAGCAGATCGAGTCGTTGTCCACCTATAAATTCGGCTGGTCCGACAGCGACACCGCTGGCACCGGCGCGCGCCGAGGCCTGAACGCCGATGTCGTGCGAGACATCTCGGCCAAGAAGAACGAGCCGGAATGGATGCTCGAGCGTCGTCTCAAGGCGCTGGAGATCTTCGGTGACAAGCCGATGCCCAACTGGGGCTCCGACCTGTCGGGCATCGACTTCGACAACATCAAATACTTCGTTCGATCGACGGAGAAGCAGGCCGCTACCTGGGACGATCTGCCCGCTGAGATCAAGAACACCTACGACAGGCTCGGCATCCCGGAGGCCGAGAAGCAGCGTCTGGTGTCCGGGGTCGCGGCCCAGTACGAGTCCGAGGTCGTCTATCACAAGATTCGCGAAGATCTCGAGCAGCAGGGTGTCGTCTTTCTCGACACCGATTCGGCCTTGCGCGAATACCCCGAGATGTTCCAGGAGTACTTCGGCACCGTGATCCCTTCGGGCGACAACAAGTTCGCCGCGCTGAATACGGCCGTGTGGTCGGGCGGATCGTTCATCTACGTCCCCAAGGGCGTGCATGTCGACATCCCGCTGCAGGCCTACTTCCGCATCAACACCGAGAACATGGGCCAGTTCGAGCGGACCTTGATCATCGTCGACGAAGGCGCCTACATCCATTACGTCGAGGGCTGCACAGCGCCGATCTACTCCTCGGACTCGTTGCATTCGGCCGTGGTCGAGATCATCGTGAAGAAGGGCGCCCGTTGCCGCTACACGACGATCCAGAACTGGTCCAACAACGTCTACAACCTCGTCACCAAGCGCGCCGTGGCCCACGCCGGCGCGACGATGGAGTGGATCGACGGCAACATCGGGTCCAAGGTGACCATGAAGTATCCGGCGGTGTGGATGGTCGGCGAGCACGCCAAGGGCGAAGTCCTGTCGATCGCTTTTGCCGGCGAGGGTCAGCACCAGGACGCCGGAGCCAAGATGGTGCACGCAGCGCCGTACACGTCCTCGACCATCGTCTCCAAGTCGGTGGCTCGCGGTGGCGGACGCACGTCGTACCGTGGGCTGGTCCAGATCGAGCCGGGCGCCCACCACAGCGCCTCGACGGTCAAGTGTGACGCACTGCTGGTCGACACCATCAGCCGCTCGGACACCTACCCCTACGTCGACGTCCGTGAGGACGATGTGTCGATGGGGCATGAGGCCACGGTCTCCAAGGTCAGCGAGGACCAGCTGTTCTACCTGATGAGTCGAGGCCTGACCGAGGACGAGGCGATGGCCATGATCGTGCGTGGATTCGTCGAGCCCATCGCTCGTGAGCTGCCGATGGAATATGCCCTGGAGCTGAACCGGCTCATCGAATTACAGATGGAAGGCGCGGTCGGTTAGCTCGTGAGCAGCACAGATATCCAGTCCACCAAGCCGTTCGTGCCGATGGAACGGGGCGAGAAGCGGCACAGCCACGGTCTGCCGATCGCCAAGACCGGATCACCGGCCGAGCGATTCGCGTCCCGTAACCCCGACGACTTCGCCGTGCCCAAGGGACGCGAGGAAGAATGGCGCTTCACACCACTGCGCAAGCTTCGCCCGTTGTTCGAGCCCTTCGCGGACGAGGACACGGTGACGTTGTCCACCGAGCTGCCCGAGGGCGTCACCGTGACCACAACCGGGACGGATCACCCGCTCTTCGGTAGCGCTCTGATTCCGACCGATCGGGTCAGTGCCCTGGTGGCGGCCAACATCAAGAACGTGGTCCTGGTGACGATCCCGGCCAACCTGATCGCTGGGGAACCGGTGGTGCTGCGGATGGACGCCCAGCCCGGGCTGAACTACGGCTACGTGGTCATCGACGCGGGCGCGTTCAGCTCGGCCACTGTGATCCTGGACCACAACGGCCAGAGCACCGTCGCGGCCAATGTGGAGACGATCGTCGGCGATGGAGCCGACCTGACTCTGATCAGCGTCCAGGACTGGCAAGCCGGCACGATCCATGTGGCCGCGCACGCGGCCAACGTCGGACGCGACGCCAAGTACACCCACATGTCGGTGAACCTCGGCGGTTCGATCGTCCGAATCAACCCGAGCGTGGCCTTCACCGGACCCGGAGCGCGCGCGGATCTGTTCGGGCTGTCGTTCGCCGGTTCCGGACAGCACCTCGAATCGCGTCTATATGTCGACCACACCGTCGCCCATTGCACCTCCAACGTGGTTTACAAGTCGGCCTTGGACGGCGAAACGGCCCGGACAGTGTGGATCGGCGATGTTCGGATCCGTCCGGAAGCCATCGACACCAATACCTACGAACTGAACCGCAACCTGCTGTTGTCCGATGGCGCCCGGGCCGACTCGGTCCCCAACCTGGAGATCGAGACCGGCGAGATCGCCGGTGCCGGGCACGCCAGCGCGACCGGGCGTTTCGATGACCTGCAGCTGTTCTACCTGCAGTCGCGGGGGGTTCCGGCCGAGGAGGCCCGCCGTTTGGTCGTGCGCGGATTCTTCGCCGAGGTCATCGACCACATCGCGGTCCCGGGCCTGCACGACCGGCTGATGGCGGCCGTGGACGCCCGGTTGGCGACGGTGGCGCCGTGAACGACGCAATGGCCGCAACTCGGTTGTGCACGCTGGCCGAACTCAAGCCCAAGACCGCGCTGCGGGTCGAACTCGATGAGATCGACATCGCTGTGGTGAAGGTCGGTAACGAGATCTTTGCCATCGAAGATGTGTGTTCCCATGCTGAAATCCCTTTGTCGGAAGGCGAAATCGACGGCTGCACGATCGAATGCGAGCTGCACGGATCGCGCTTTGACCTGCGTACCGGCAAGCCCACCGGCCCACCGGCCACCCAGCCCGTAGCAACCTTTGACACGTCGGTGATCGACGGCGTTGTGTACGCCCAATTGGAGAAGAAGTAAATATGTCGAAACTCGAGATACGCGACTTGCACGTCAATGTCGAGGAGACCGAGATCCTCAAGGGCGTGAACCTGACCGTGGAATCGGGCCAGACGCACGCGATCATGGGTCCGAACGGATCAGGTAAATCGACGCTGGCCTACTCGGTAGCGGGCCACCCCAAGTACACCGTCACTTCGGGCCAGGTTCTGCTCGACGGAGCTGACGTGCTGGCTATGTCGGTGGACGAGCGGGCGCGGGCCGGTCTATTCCTGGCCATGCAGTACCCGGTCGAGGTGCCCGGTGTCTCGGTGTCCAACTTTCTGCGCACTGCGGCGACCGCGGTTCGGGGCGAAGCGCCCAAGCTGCGGACCTGGGTCAAAGAGGTCAGCGCAGCGATGAGCGTGCTGGAGATGGACAAGGCATTCGCGGAGCGCAACGTCAACGAGGGCTTCTCGGGCGGGGAGAAGAAGCGTCACGAGATCTTGCAGATGGCGTTGCTGCAGCCGAAGATCGCCATTCTCGATGAGACCGATTCGGGCTTGGACGTCGACGCGCTGCGGGTGGTGTCCGAGGGCGTCAACCGATCGCGCGAGACCGGCATCGGCACCCTGCTGATTACGCACTACACCCGAATCCTTCGCTACATCCAGCCGGATTTCGTCCATGTGTTCTTTGACGGCCGCATCGTCGAATCGGGGGGCGCCGAACTTGCGGCCACTTTGGAGGAGCAGGGTTACGCGCGCTTCGGTGTGAACGAAGCCGCTTCGGTGTAACGAGTCACCTGAGCTAGGGGCAAGAGTCGTGCTTGATGTTGAGGTAATCCGCAAAGACTTCCCGATCCTGTCTCGGCAGGTACACGGGGTGCCGTTGGTGTACCTGGATTCGGCCAACAGCGCCCAGAAGCCACAGGTCGTCATCGACGCCGAGTCCGACCTGTACGCCCATCACTACGCCAACGTCGCCCGGGCCGTCCACACGCTGGGCTCGGAGGCAACCCAGGCCTACGAAGGCGCACGGGACACCGTCGCACGCTTCCTCAACGCGCCCCGGCGTGAAGAGATCATCTTCACCAAGAACATCTCTGAGGCACTGAACCTGCTGGCCTATTCGTTCTCCAACGCCGCCACGTTCCCCGGGGCTGAGCGCTTCGGCCTCGGACCGGGCGACAACATCGTGGTCACGGAGATGGAGCATCACTCCAATCTGGTTCCGTGGCAGTTGCTGGCCCAGCGCACCGGTGCCGAATTTCGCTATATCCCGATCGACGATGATGGGCGACTGATCGAGGCAGCCATCGACGAACGGATCGACGAACACACCAAGGTGGTGTCCTTCGTCTACCAGTCCAACGCGCTGGGCACGATCAATCCCGTGCGCCGGCTGGTGGATCGGGCCCGGCTGGTCGGCGCGCTGTCGATCATCGATGCCGCTCAGGCCGCACCGCATCTGGCGCTGGACGTCCAGCAGCTCGGAGCGGACTTCGTCGCCTTCACCGGTCACAAGCTCTACGGTCCTACCGGCATCGGGGTGTTGTGGGGGCGTTATGAGCTGCTGGCCACGATGGCTCCGTTCCTCGGTGGCGGCGAGATGATCGAGACCGTCTCGATGGACGCCTCGACCTACGCCGCGCCACCGCATCGTTTCGAAGCCGGGACCCCGATGATCGCCCAGGCTCCGGCTCTGGCCGCGGCCATCGATTGGCTGACCGCGCTCGGCATGGACAATGTCCGCGAGCACGAGGCCAGCCTTACCGCCTACGCCTTGAAGGCTCTGAACGAGATTCCGGGGCTGCGCATAATCGGGCCGAACACCACTGAAAACCGTGGTGCGACCATTGCTTTCACGTTGCCCGGCATCCATCCCCACGATGTTGCTCAGCTGCTGGACGAGCAGGGGATCGCGGTGCGGGCCGGTCACCACTGCGCGCGTCCGGTCTGTGTCCGGTATGGGATCACAGCGACTACCCGCGCTTCTTTCGGCGTATACACCAGCGCGTCCGACATCGATGCCCTCGTCGCAGGATTACTGCGCGTGCAAGAGATGTTTGGTTAGACATGTCGCTCTCGATGGACTCCATGTACCAGCAGATCATTCTCGATCATTACAAGCACCCGCAGCATCGCGGCGAGATCGAGCCGTTCGATGCCGAGGTGCATCACGTCAACCCGACCTGCGGCGATGAGGTAACCCTGCGGGTCCGGGTGAGCGAGGATGTGATCGCGGAGTTGGGGTGGACCGGTGAAGGCTGCTCGATCAGCCAGGCATCGACCTCGGTGATGAGTGACCTGGTGGTCGGCCAGCCGATCAGCGAGGCGTTGGTGCTGCAGGAGAAGTTCCTGGAGCTGATGCAGTCTCAGGGGCACAGTGAGTTGACCGAGGACGAGGCGGAGGCTCTCGAGGATGCGGTCGCTTTCGAAGGTGTGTCGAAGTACCCGGCTCGCGTCAAATGCGCGCTGCTCGGTTGGATGGCCATGAAATCTGCGGTTGCCGCCGCTACCGGATCGAGCGAGGAATCATCATGATCGAGAGCGCAACCCGAGTTCCGTCCGAGGACGATGTCTATGAAGCGCTGCGTGACGTCGTCGACCCCGAACTGGGGATCAATGTCGTCGACCTCGGTCTGATCTACGGCTTGAGCATCGACGACAAGGCCGCGGTGACGGTTGACATGACCTTGACGTCGGCCGCGTGCCCGCTGACTGATGTGATCGAGGAGCAGGCCGAGGCCGCCCTCACCGGTGGTCCCGCTCCGCTCGCCACGAACCTGGCCATCAATTGGGTCTGGATGCCGCCGTGGGGCCCGGACAAGATCACCGACGAGGGCCGCGAGCAGCTACGGGCGCTCGGATTCAACGTTTAGACTCCGGGCCCGTCGTTCGGCGTCGTTCGACCGCTCGTTTGACGTTGCTGACCGGCAGCAGCGTCGCCAACGAACCCGGCAATCCCGTCTGCGGGCGGTAGGGATCAGCCGAGGTTGTTGGTGGAGAAGGTGTCGCAGCGTTGGGGTTCACCGGTTTGGATCCCGGTACTGAACCACTTCTGCCGCTGGGCCGAGGACCCGTGCGTGAACTGACTCTGGTTGACCTGGCCGCCGCCGAGGTGGGACTGGATCCAGTCGTCGCCGATCCGGCCGGCGGTGTCCAGGGCGGCGTTGATGTCGTCCTGGGTCAGGTTCAGGATCAGGGGCTGCCCGTCGCTGCCCGGTGTCGTGGTCGCATGTTTGGCCCAGACGCCGGCGTAGCAATCAGCCTGCAGCTCAAGGCGAACCGAGTCCGAGGTCGGGCCGCTTCGGGTGTGATCGGCCTTGCTTTCGGTGCCCAGCAGATCCTGGACGTGATGGCCGTATTCGTGGGCCAGCACGTAGGCGTTGACGAAGGCTCCGCCGGTGGCCCCGAATTGTGTTTTCAGCTCGTCGAAGAAGGACAGGTCGATGTAGACCTTCTTATCACCGGGGCAATAGAAAGGGCCGGTGCCCGAGGAGGCATTGCCGCAGCCGGTGTTGACCTGCCCGCGGAAAAACACCGTCGGCGAGTGGCTGTAGCGCTTACCGAGTGCGGGCATCTCCGAAGTCCAGAAGGCCTCGATCGAATCGACGTCAGCCACGATCGCGCAGTCGGCCTTGGTATTGGCGTCGGCACCGGTCTTGCATTCCGAAGACAGCTGGGAATTATCGACCGATACCGGATTGGACCCCGAGCCGACTCCGCTCAGCCCGCCCAGGCCACCAGCGCCGCCGCCACCCCCACCCCCACCCAGGACATTGAGCAATACCACCACGATTATGCCGACCAGACCGAGGCCGCCGCCGCCCAACGCAACGCCGCCCAGACCGCCCCCGCCACCAGAGCCGCGGGTGTCCTGGACGACCGAGGTGTCAAGACCGGCGTTTTCGTTGTACTGCATGGGGTCGATCGTCCATTACCGCATATCGGGTTGGCAAACCTCGTGGCCGGCAAACGACGCCGCCAGTGCGGTAATCTAGCTGCCTGTGAGCATGATTCCGCGCTGAGGCCGGCACGCGTGCTAGTGCCCTTTATCGCTGAACACGGAAACTGCTACGGAGACGGCTGAGCCCCAATGATTACCGCGACTGACCTGGAACTGCGGGCTGGGCCCCGCATCCTGCTCGAACCGACCACGCTACGGGTGCAACCCGGTGATCGAATCGGCCTGGTAGGGCGCAACGGAGCGGGCAAGACTACAAGTTTGAAGGTCCTCGCCGGCGAGACCTTGCCCCACGATGGCACGGTGAGCGCCAACGGACCCATCGGCTACCTGCCGCAGGATCCTCGAACCGGTGATCTCGAACAAACCGCGGGGGACCGGGTGTTGTCGGCCCGAGGGCTGGACACCTTGCTTCGGGAGCTGACTCGCCTGGGCCAGGAGCTCGTCGAGCATCACACCGATTCCGACCTGATCCGCCGCTATGGCGCCACCGAGGATCAATTCTCTTCGCGCGGTGGCTACGCGGCCGAAGCTGAGGCAGCGCGTATCTGCGCCCACCTGGGGCTTCCGGAACGGGTCTTGGCGCAGCCGCTCGGGACGTTGTCCGGCGGCCAACGCCGCCGGATCGAGCTGGCTCGGATCCTGTTCGCCGATTCCGCCGGCGAACCGACCACCCTGCTGTTGGATGAGCCGACCAACCACCTGGACGCCGACTCGATCACCTGGCTGCGAGACTTTCTCAAGGGACACCGCGGCGGGCTCATCGTGATCAGTCACGATGTCGACCTGTTGGACGCGGTGGTGAACAAAGTCTGGTACCTGGACGCCAATCGCTCAGTGATCGATTTCTATAACGTCGGGTGGAAGGTCTATCTCAAGCAGCGCGAAGCCGACGAGCGCCGGCGTCATCGCGAGCGCGCCAATGCCGAACGCAAGATAGATTCCTTGCGCAGTCAAGCTGACAAGATGCGGGCCAAGGCCACCAAAGCCAAGGCGGCCCAGCAGATGTTGCGGCGGGCCGACGCGCTCAACGCTGGCCTGGCCGATGTGCGGGTGGCCGACAAGGTGGCGCGGTTGCGCTTTCCTGATCCCGCGCCGTGCGGGCGGACTCCCTTGATGGCCGAGGGATTGTCCAAGTCCTATGGATCGCTCGAAGTGTTCACCGATGTCGACTTGGCCATCGATCGGGGCACCCGGGTTGTGGTTCTCGGCTTGAACGGCGCGGGGAAGACCACCCTGCTCCGGCTGCTCGGCGGAGCAGAGGTGGCAGATACCGGCGAGATCGTGGCCGGCCACGGGTTGCGACTGGGTTACTACGCCCAGGAGCACGAGACGCTCAATACTCAGTTGTCCGTGCTGGAGAACATGCGCCGGGCCGCTCCGGAACCAGCGGATGTGCAATTGCGAGGCGTCCTGGGTGCGTTCCTGTTCTCTGGCGACGATGTCGACAAGCCGGCCGGAGTGCTGTCCGGCGGTGAGAAGACCCGCCTGGCGCTGGCCATGCTCGTCACCAGCTCGGCCAACGTGTTACTTCTGGATGAACCGACGAACAATCTTGATCCAGCCAGTCGGGAACAGGTGCTCGATGCCCTCCGTCGGTACATTGGGGCAATTGTCCTAGTTACGCATGATGAGGGGGCGGTCGAAGCTCTCAATCCGGACAAGGTGATCCTTCTTCCGGACGGCGTGGAGGATTCTTGGAGTGAAGATTTGGCCGATCTCATCGCGTTGGCTTGATTAGTTGCGATTATCCCTAGATCATCTTCAGAGGCGCTGCGGGGGCAACGTCGCACGGACGGGGAGGAACGGATCGTGACCACATTGAAAAAGGGTGCTCGGATCACCGGCACCGATCGCAACAAGCTGGCCTCTGAGGTCAGAAAGCAGTACGAGAAGGGGCGCAGCATCCGCGAACTGGCGGGCAGCCACAATCGCTCGTACGGCTTCATTCACCGCCTGCTCAGCGAGAACGATGTCACGCTGCGCGGCCGGGGTGGAGCTACCCGAGGGAAGAAGAAGTAAGCCTGAACCCAGCTGTCCGACGGCCCGTCGTGGTCCCGCCCGATGCGGGACTCACGGCTGAGCTGTCAGACGCCGGTGACGTCGCCAGCATCACTCTGAACCGTCCGGACAAGCGCAACGCGCAGACCCCGGCAACCTGGCTGGCGATCACCACGGTGGTCCGGGCATTTCCGGCCACCGTGCGGGTATTGGTGATTCGCGAGGCGGGTTCGGCCTTTTCGGCCGGACTCGACCTCTCCCGCCGGGGCGAGCTGCTCGAACTCGCGGCGAGTCCCGAGGCGGACGCCTTGGCGCGGATCGACAGTTTTCAAGAGGCCTTTCGGCAGGCGGCCCGTCCCGACCTGGTCAGCATTGCCGCCGTCCAGGGTCATGCGGTTGGAGCCGGGTTTCAGCTGGCGTTGAGCTGCGATCTGCGGATCGCCGCTGAGGATGCCCAGTTCTGTATGGCCGAGGTCGGCCTGGGACTCGTTCCCGATCTAGGGGCAACCAAGCGGCTGGTCGAATTGATCGGCTACTCGCGGGCCGCGTCGCTGTGCCTGACCGGGCGTAGGGTGTCGGCCGCCGAAGCCGACAAGCTCGGTTTGGTAGCCGAGGTAGTGCCCCCAGACCAGCTCGACCAGGTGGTCGAGGACTATGTGGCCGCTGTGTTGGCTCAGCCTCGCGAGGCAGTCATCGAGATCAAGGCCTTGTTGCTCGAGGCAGCGGGCCGGAGCCAGCCCGAGCAAGAGCGCGCCGAGCGCTCGGCTCAATACCGGCAACTTCGGCTGCTGGCTGGTCTGGACGACGAACGCTGAGCAGGCGGTTGCCCGTCACGGTTGTCCGTTAGCGGTTGCCCGTTTACCCGTTGCCCGGCCCGCTGCGGCTGCGGCGCACCAACCGAGTGTCGGTGGTGTCGGTGATACTGGACAGTGTGATGCCTCGACGAGAACCCAGCGACCCGGGTGAGCCCAGCATGAGGCCAGAATGAGCCCTCCCGGCGGAATGGGCGGTTTGAGCGGCTACTCGCTGATGCGCACGATGCGACGCGAGACTGACGTGACTCGTCGGCTGCGCCCGGGAACAGCTCGGCGAATCCTGCGCTTTGCCCGCCCCTACCGGCGGGAGCTGACGTTCTTCACGATCGTCATCGTGTTGGACGCGTTGGTCGGCGTCGCCACCCCGATTCTGGCGGGCCGGGTCATCAACGAGATCACTACGCACGGCGAGATCCGGGTCGTGCTGTGGCTGTCGGTCATCATTGCCGCGCTCGCTGTCGTCGATGGGGCCTTCTCCTTGGCCAACCGGTGGTATTCGGCTCGGGTCGGCGAAGGATTGATCTTCGATCTGCGCACGACAGTGTTCGACCACGTGCAGCGGATGCCGCTGGCGTTCTTCACCCGGACCCAGACCGGTTCCCTGGTCAGCCGCCTCAATTCAGACGTGCTCGGGGCGCAACAGGCCTTCACCTCCACCCTTTCCGGCCTAGTGAGCAACTCCGTCAGTCTGGTCTTCACCGCCGCCGTCATGTTCACGTTGTCGTGGCAGATCACGGCCTTGGCCCTGGTAATGCTCCCGGTGTTCGTCATCCCGGCCCGCCGGGTCGGGCGACAGCTCCAGGTCATTACCCGCGAGTCCTACACCCTCAACGCCTCGATGAACGCGACCATGACGGAACGTTTCAATGTCTCCGGCGCGCTGCTGGTGAAGTTGTTCGGCCACGCCGACGCTGAATCAGAATCGTTCAGTGCCCGGGCCGGTCGGGTCCGCGACATCGGCGTCAGGTCGGCGATGTACGGCCGGGTGTTGTTCGTCGCGCTCAGCCTGGTCGCCGCTTTGGCCCAGGCCCTGGTGTACGGACTGGGCGGCTACTACGCCCTCACCGGACGGCTGTCTACCGGGGCGGTGGTCACGTTGGCCCTGTTGCTGTCGCGGCTCTATGGACCGCTGATGGCGCTGTCCAACGTCCGGGTCGATGTCATGAGCGCGATGGTGAGCTTCGATCGGGTTTTCGAGGTGCTCGACCTGGCGCCGTTGATCGCCGACGCACCTGATGCTCATCCGCTCGTCCTGGGCCCGGCCAGTATCAGATTCGACGACGTCTGGTTCTCATACCCGCTTGCCTCGGAAGTCTCGCTGGCCTCCCTGGAAGACGTTGCCGTGCTGGATCAAACCACCAGCGCCGACGTCTTGCGAGGCGTGAGCTTCACCGCCGAGCCGGGTCAGATGGTGGCCTTGGTCGGGCCGTCCGGTGCCGGCAAGACGACGATCAGCCAGCTCGTGCCGCGGATCTATGACGTTCGCTCCGGCGCGGTTGAGCTGTTCGGCCAAGACGTACGCACGGTGACCCAGCAGTCCCTGCGAGACGCCATCGGCGTCGTCAGCCAAGACGCCCACCTCTTCCACGACACGATCGCGGCCAACCTGCGCTACGCCAAGCCGTCGGCGACCGCCGCCGAACTGTGGGAGGTTCTGCGCGCGGCCAACATCGCGGACAAGATCGCCGAACTTCCGGAAGGATTGGACACCGTCGTCGGCGACCGCGGCTACCGGCTGTCCGGAGGCGAGAAGCAACGGGTCGCCATTGCCCGGCTGCTGCTGAAGGCGCCACCGATCGTGATCTTGGATGAGGCGACGGCCCACCTGGACTCAGAGAGTGAGCGGGCCGTTCAAGATGCTCTGGCCATGGCCCTGCAAGGACGAACGTCGTTGGTGATCGCTCATCGTTTGTCGACCATCCTCGCCGCTGATCAGGTGCTGGTCATCGAGGAGGGCCGGATCGTCGAATCAGGTACCCACGATGAACTGCTGCGAGACGGCAGCGTTTATGCCCAGCTGTACCGGACTCAGTTCGCCACCGCGCGCAACGACGCATCCGGGGCGGCCAGCAAGCTCTGAAAGGCCAGCTCGGCGGCGCCGAACAGAGCCGAGTCCTGTTTGAGCCCGGGGAGCAGTACCTGCACTCCGGACCGCGACGCGGCCATCGCTCGCCGGTCGAGTTCGGTTTCGACCGTGGCGCGGTCGATGCCGACGACGCGCGCCAGCGTTCCACCGACCACTATCGCCTGTGGGTTGAACACGTTGACCAGGTTGGCCAGGCCCCGTCCCAACCAAATCGCAACGGTCCGCACGGCCTCCGCTGCCCGTTCATCGCCAGCCTCGGCGGCACAGAACAGATCGCTGACCGCTTCCGTGCCATGGGTCGTCAGGATTCCAGCGGCCCGCAGCAGCGCATGCTCGCCGATGTAGGTCTCGATGCACCCAGTGCTGCCGCAATGACATGCCGGACCGTCGGGGTTGATGGTCATATGGCCGATCTCGCCGGCGTAACCGCCCGCGCCTTGCAGTTGATGGCCCTCGGCGATTATCCCGGCGCCCACACCGACGCTGCCGTTCAGGTAGATCATGTGATCGAACCCGATCGCCGCGCCGCGCTGATGTTCGGCGACAGCGCCGAGGTCGGCGTCATTACCGACCGAGACCTCGACCGGTTCGTGAGGCGAAGCCCGCAGCATTGCAGCGGTGAGCAGGGAAGCGAACGGAATCGCCCGCCAGTCGAGGTTGGGGGCGTGCTCGATGAAGCCGTCCCGAGCCCGAACAGTGCCCGGGACGCTGACGCCGACACCGACCGGTTGGACGCCCAATCCGAGCCGTTGGATGAGCTGCGTCCCTTCGGACACGATGCGGGCGACGATGGCCTCCGGACGCGACTGTGGGCCTTCGATCGGGTGCTCCTCGCGGGCGTAGACGATCCCGCCAATCCCGATCGCCGCCGTGATCAACCGCTCGACGCCAACTTCCACGGCCAAGACGTAAGGGCCATCCGGCCGCGGCGCGACGACGTGGGAAGGTCGACCGGCTCGGAATCCGCCGGCGGGCACGGACTCGGCTACCAGGCCAAGTTGCACCAGGTCAGAGACCAATGCACCGATGGTGCTGCGGTTCAGTCCCAGAGCGGCGGTGAGTTCGGCACGGGTGAGTTCGCCGTGTCGATGGATTTCACGCAGCAACAAGCTCAGGTTGTGCCGTCTTATCTCTTCCGGACGGGCGGCGCCTCGCTGTGATACCACTAGAGCCCCACGATCAGTTGATCCATTGTCGATCGAGTGACTCGATCAAGCCAGCCCAGCCGCGCCGGCCCGTCGTCGCGACAGCGCGTCCACCGCCGCGGCCAGCAGCAATACTGCTCCGGTAACGATGTATTGGATCGAGTCGCGGTTGTTGCCTTGAACGAGATCCGCCATGCCGTTGGCGATGACGGCCACCACGAGCCCACCGATTATCGCGTCCGCCGGGCGGCCCCGACCACCGAACAGGCTGGTGCCGCCGATCACTGCGGCGCCGACGGCCAGCAGCAAGGTGTTGCCACCGCCTGTATTGGCATCTACTGAATGGGTATTGGAGGCCAACAGAATGCCTCCGATCGCAGCCATGAACGAACTGATCACGAAGACCGAGATGCGAATCCGATCGACCCGGATGCCGGCGCGGCGGGCGGCCTCGGTGTTACCGCCGACGGCGTAGACGTGCCGGCCGTAGCGAGTGCGGGTGAGTACGAAGGTCCACAGGGCGAAAAACACCAGGGTCAGCAACACAACCCACGGCACACCGCGCAGCTCGGGGGGCTTCACCAGAACGAGAACGCCGTTCTGGTTGATGAGCTGGCTGCCGCCCTTGCCACCGCGGTTGAGGTTGAGCAGGTAGACCGCGACGGCAGCGACCACCGCCAAGGCGAGGACCTTGATCGCGACCAGCGCCATTGGCTCGGCGATGAGGCCGGCCCGGCTGCGGGAACGTACTTGAGACAGCTTGATCAGGGCGTAGGCCACAACCGACACGATCGCCAGGACCCAGCCGAGCCACGGATCCATCTGTCCGTTGTAGATATTCGTGATGAAGCTATCGGTGATCGAGATGTTTCCATGGGCGCCGGGCCCGTTGAGGATGATGAACAGGCTGACACCCTGAAAAGCCAGGAACAGGGCCAGCGTGACGACGAACGACGGAATCCGGACCTTCGCGCACAACGTGCCGGTGAGCAGGCCGATCGCCAGGCCGGCGACCAGGGCGGCCAGGATTGCCAGTGGCCACGGCCAGTTGTAACCGACCGACATTCGGGCCATCAATGCCGCACAGACACCGGCGGCCGTTCCCGCGGCCAGATCGATTTCGCCCAGCAGCAATACGAAAACCAGCCCCATCGCGATGAAGATCGTGAAGGAGGACTGCTTCAGCAGGTCCGAGAAGTTGGACAGGGAGCCGAATTCGGATCGCAGTGCCCAGAACACGACGACCAAAACGATCAGGCCGGCGACGGCGGGCAGCGAGCCCATCTCACCGCTTCGGACCCGTCCGACATAGTTCTGCAGGTAGGCCCGCACCCCGCCCTCGACCGGTGCTGTCGCGGCGATCGCGCTGATGTCGGTGCCGTTGTCGGGTTCCGGTCCGAGGTCGGAAACGACATCCGTCGTGCTCAGCTCATCGGATTCGCTGCTCAAGTTGCTTGCGGGCGGGGTTGAACTGGTCATGTCACACCGCCCCGGTCATCGTCGTGGTGGCTACACCGTCGGAGGATCGTCCGGTGGTGATCAGTTCGACCAGCTGCTGCTGGTCGACGTCCTTGCGGTTCACGATGGCGGCCATCTGGCCGAGATACAGCACAGCGATCCGATCCGCCACCTGCAGAACATCGTTCATGTTGTGGCTGATCAGGACTACCGCGATTCCCTGGTCGGCCAACCGCCGCACGAGGTCTAGTACCTGCGCCGTCTGCGCCACGCCCAGGGCCGCCGTCGGCTCGTCCAACAGCACGACTTTCGACTGCCACAGAACGGATTTCGCGATCGCCACCGTCTGTCGCTGACCGCCGGACAGGCTCGATACCCGTTGCCGCACCGACTTCACCGTCCGGACGGACAGCGACTTCAAGGCGCCGGCCGCCGCCTTCTCCATGCTGATCTCGTCCAGCACTGGACCGTGGTGATCCTCCCGGCCGAGAAACATGTTCTGGACGATGTCGAGGTTGTCGCACAGCGCGAGATCCTGATACACGATCTCGATGCCGAGCTCGGAGGCCGCGCGCGGTGAATGCACCACTACGTCACGTCCCTCGAAGCGGTACTGACCGCCATCGATGGTGTAGCTGCCACCAATGCATTTGACCAGCGTCGACTTGCCGGCGCCGTTGTCTCCGACCAGTGCGGTGACCTCGCCGACGCGGGCTGAGAAGTCCACGTTGCGCAGCACATGCACGGGGCCGAAGCTCTTGTTGATCGAGGTGAGACTCAGGATCGGTTCGGTCGTATCAGCCATGAGGGGAATAGCCGTCCTTTTCGGTGTGCCTGCCTACCCGAGGAGCGTTGCCCTGGGACGGGGCAGCCTGTTGGCCGCCCCGTCCCGTCTGGGGCGCCGTACTACTTGACGCCGTTTTGGGCGCACAGGGTGGCGTATGCCGCGGTGCAGACCTGTGCCTTGGGGGTGTAGCCGTCGTTGATCGGCTGAGCCACGTTCTCCTTGGTGATCGGGATCGGAGTCGCGAGGATCGAGGGAACCTGCTTGCCGGTCTGGGTGTCCTTGGTCGTGACACCCTTCGTGTCCGGGATCTGGCCATTGACGATGGCGACCATCGCGTCCACGGCGGGAACCGCTTCCTGGCTGGAGGGTTTGTAGATACTGAAGCACTGGTCGCCAGCCATGATGTTCTGCAGACCCTGCGCCGTCGCGTCCTGACCGGAAACAGCAACCTTGCCGTTCAGCTTCTGGTTCTTCAGGGCACCGATGACCGAGTTGGCCATGCCGTCGTTGGCCACCATGACGGCGTTCAGAGCGGGGGTCTTGCGCAGCATGGCCGTGAAGGTGGTACCGGCCAGGGTGTTGTCCCACTTGGCGATCGACTGGTCATCGGCTTTCTTCCAGCCCGACTGCGTGGACAGAACCGAGTCATAGCCCTGCTTGAACAGGGTGGCGTTGTTGTCCGTGGGTGCGCCGTTGACGTCGACGTAGGTCACCGCGCTCTTGCCGGCTACCTGGCTGCACTTGACCAGGGCTTCGCCCTGCGCCTTGCCGACCGCGACGTTGTCATAGGACACGTACAGGGCCGCGCCGCCACCGAGGGTGAGACGGTCGTAGTCGATGGTCGTGATGCCCTTGCCCTGGGCTTCCTTCTCGATCGCCGCACCAGAGGCGGAGTCGAGGTTGGTGATCATCAGGATCTTGATGCCGTTGCTTTCCATGCCCTCGGCGATGGTCTTCATCTTCGCGGCGTCGTTCTGAGCGTTTTGAATGTCGCAGCTCAGGTTCACTTTCTGGCATTCGGCCTTCAGCGCGTCGGGATCAGAGGTGACCCACCGCTGCGATGACTGAGTGTCAGGAAGGATGATGCCGACCTTGGTGCCCTTGCCGTCCAGTGCGTTGGACGGTGCGCTCGAGGAGGTGCTCGCGGATGATCCGCCGCTGGCCGCTGGAGTGGTTGTCTTCTTGTCCGAACTACAGGCGCTCAGCACGATTGTCGCTGCAGTGCCTGCGATAACGATGCCCAGTGCGCTCTTGCGCATGTGCAGTACCGCCTTCCGTGACATGGGGCCAAACCCGTGACTACACAAATGTTGTCGGCGGGAACATATCTCGGGATTTACGTCCTGGCCAAGAGCTCGTCATGAATTTGTAACCGAATTATGGCCAAGATAGCGGTTCAGCGGGCTGGTCCCGGAAGGGTGGCTTAGGCCGGATCGCCCCTGATCATCTGTAGGTTTTGGTTGTTCTGACCCCCAAAACCTACAGATGATCGATCAGAGCAGCGAACGCAAGACGTACTGCATGATGCCCCCATGGCGGTAGTAGTCCGCCTCGCCGGGGGTATCGATGCACACCCGCGCCGTGAACGTCACATTGCCGGCCTGGACCGTCACCTCGCGCGGGATCGATCCGTCGTTGAGGGCCGTGATTCCGGTGATCGTAATCGTTTCCTCGCCGGTCAGCCCGAGGGTGTCGGCGCTCTCACCGGGCTTGAACTGGAGCGGAAGGACCCCCATGCCGATCAGGTTGGATCGGTGAATGCGCTCATAGGACCGCGTGATCACCGCCTTGACTCCGAGCAGCGCCGTGCCCTTGGCCGCCCAGTCCCGCGAGGACCCCGTTCCGTACTCCTCGCCGCCCAGGATCACCAGTGGAATCCCGGCCTTGATGTAGTTCACGGAGGCGTCGAAGATGCTGGCCACCGGGGCGTCGGGCTGGGTGAAGTCGCGCGTGAAGCCGCCCTCCGTGCCCGGGGCCAACTGGTTTCGCAGTCGGATGTTGGCGAAGGTGCCCCGGACCATGACCTCATGGTTGCCGCGGCGCGAGCCGTAGGAGTTGAAGTCCCGTCGCTCGACCCCGCGCTCGGACAAGTACTGCCCGGCCGGTGAGTCCAGCTTGATGGATCCGGCGGGCGAGATGTGGTCCGTGGTCACCGAGTCGCCGAGCTTGGCCAGCACCCGAGCTCCGACGATGTCGGCGACCGGATCGGGGGTGGCTCCCATGCCCTCGAAATACGGGGCCTTGCGGACGTAGGTCGATTCGGGATCCCAGGTGAAAATGGATCCGCGCGGGGTGGGCAGCGACTGCCATCTCTCGTCGCCGGCGAACACATCGGCGTAGTCGCTGGTGAACATATCCCGGGCGATCGAACTGGCCACGACTTCGTTGATCTCGGCTTCGGTGGGCCAGATGTCGGCCAGATACACCGGCTCGCCGTCGTTGCCAGTGCCCAGCGGGTCGTTGAGCAGGTCCACGTCCATCGAGCCGGCGATTGCGTAGGCGACGACCAATGGGGGCGAGGCCAGGTAGTTCATCTTGATGTCCGGATTGATGCGGCCTTCGAAGTTGCGGTTGCCCGACAGCACCGAGACCACCGCCAGGTCGCCCTCGTTGACGGCCGCGGACACCTCGGGAATGAGCGGTCCGGAATTGCCGATGCAGGTCGTGCAGCCGTAGCCGACAAGGTTGAAGCCGAGCTTGTCCAGGTACGGGGTGAGCCCAGCCCGGTCGTAGTAGTCACTGACCACCTTCGAGCCGGGAGCCAGCGTGGTCTTGACCCAGGGCTTGCGGACCAGACCCTTCTCGACTGCCTTCTTGGCCACCAGCGCGGCCCCGATCATGACGCTCGGGTTGGAGGTGTTGGTGCAGGAGGTGATCGCGGCAATCGCCACGGCTCCATGGTCCAGCTCGTAGCTGGTGCCGTCCGGCGTCGTGACCCGAACGGGGTTGCTCGGACGTCCGGCCGAGGACGGCAGCGACGGTGCACCGGTCGGAGCGGGCGAGCCGTTGGTGCCGCTGTAGGAGGGTGCGTCACTGGCCGGGAACGACTCGGCCGCGGCTTCGTCGTAGCCGGTTTCCTGGCCGGTGACGGGATGACCGGTGGCATAGTCGCCAAGGGCAATCCGGAAGCTTTGTTTGGATGCGCTCAGCGAAACCCGATCCTGAGGACGCTTCGGTCCGGCGATCGACGGCACCACACTCGACATGTCGAGCTCGAGGTACTCCGAATAGACCGGGTCGGTGTCCGGGTCGTGCCACAGCCCCTGCCGCTTGGCGTAGGCCTCGACCAGAGCAATCTGTTCGGGTGAGCGGCCGGTCAGGGTGAGGTAGGAGATCGTCTCGTCATCGATCGGGAACACCGCGATCGTGGAGCCGTATTCGGGGCTCATATTGCCGATGGTGGCCCGGTTGGCCAATGGAATCGCTCTGAGGCCGGGACCGTAGAACTCGACGAACTTGCTGACCACACCGTGCTTACGCAGCATTTCGGTGATCGTGAGGACAAGGTCGGTGGCAGTGGTGCCCTCGCTCAGTTCGCCGGTGAGTTTGAAGCCGACAACGCGGGGGATGAGCATCGATACCGGCTGGCCCAGCATGGCTGCCTCGGCCTCGATGCCGCCGACGCCCCATCCGACCACGCCCAGGCCGTTGATCATCGTGGTGTGCGAGTCGGTGCCGACCACGGTGTCGGGGTAGGCGAACAGTTCGGTGCTGCCCGCGGTGGTGACTTCGCGGCCGAAAACGATCCGGGACAGGTGCTCCAGGTTGACCTGATGCACGATGCCCGTGCCCGGGGGGACCACCACGAATTCGTTGAAGGCGGTCTGACCCCAGCGCAGCAGCTGGTAGCGCTCCATGTTGCGCTCGTATTCCAGCTCGACGTTGCCGGCGAAGGCTTCGGGGACGGCGAAGAGGTCAGCGACCACCGAGTGATCGATCACGAGCTCAGCGGGGGCGAGCGGGTTGATCTTGGCGGCGTCGCCGCCGAGTTCGACGACTGCTTCGCGCATCGTGGCCAGGTCCACCACCGCTGGGACGCCAGTGAAGTCCTGCATCACCACCCGCGCCGGTGTGAATTGGATCTCGATGCTCGGCTGGGCCTGCGGGTCCCAGTCGGCGACGGCTCGGATCTGTTCGGCGGTGACGTTGGCGCCGTCTTCGGTCCTCAGGAGGTTCTCCAACAGAACCTTGAGGCTGAACGGGAGCCGCTGGGAACCGGGCACCTTGTCGAGGCGGAAGTATTGGTAGGCGGTGTCCCCGACGACGAGTGAGTCCTTGGCGTCGAAACTGTTCGGATTTCCTGGATTGCCTTGAGGCACGGTTTCTCCTTCATTTGCGCCGGGTGGGCTGCTCGCTCAGGGAAACACACCGACGCGTCCGTTCTGAGGCGTATCGCGAAGCGTTGTTTCGGGCCCATCTTTCCTCATAGCCCGGCCCAGGTCTTAATCGGGCCGACATTGCGCCGATAGGTAGCTGGATAGGTAGCTGGATAGGTAGCTGGATAGGTAGCTGGATAGGTAGCTGGATAGGTAGCTGGATAGGTAGCTGGATAGGTAGCTGGATAGGTAGCTGTAGGTAGCGAACTGTGTTACTTCTGTTTACTACTGGTGCCAGTGTGGTTATTGTTGGCACAACTTACTGTTGTTGCCGGTGGCGCTAGTGGGGCAGGAATGGCACTCTGTCATGTGCAGTGTTGGGAAACGGGGTACCGAAGGGTGTACGTCAATGCCTAGTTCGTTGCCTCGACGCGCCGAGCAAACGGCCCCGCCGCAGCGATCGATGCTGACGTCGCGTCGGCGAGCTGGCGCCGCAATCACTGCCCTCGTGCTCGCCGTCGGCGCTCTAGTCGCCCTGAGTGGCAGCCTGACGGCACAGGCGGCGCCCCCGAACCCGACCAACCAAGAGCTCAGCGCGGCCCAGAAGGCTAAAAGCGATCTGGCCAACGAAGTGGGGCGCCTGTCAGCGCTGGTGGCGCAGTCCACCGCCAAGCTGACTGAACTCAACAACAAGGCCCAGTTGGCTGAACAGAAATACGCGCTGGCCCACTCGCGACTCGAGCTGGCCACCGACGCCGCGGCCAAAGCCAAAGCGCTGGCCGCGGCCGCAGCCAAGAACGTGGACGCCGCCCGGATCAGCCTGAAGAGCTACGTGCGCGACAGTTACATGTCCTCCACGGTGGGCTCATCGGCCGGCGGATTGTTCACCGCGAAGGACCCCAATGCTCTGCTGCAGGTCGGGGACTACCTGCAATACATGTCCGATCGTCGACTGGACTCGCTCACGGTGTTGGATCGGGCCACCGTGGCCAAGTCGAATGCCGACGCCAAGGCCAAGCTGGCCGTGCAGACTCAGCAGACCCTGACCGCTCAGGCCAAGGTTGCCCAGGCCGCCGCTCAGGCCGCCTTCCAGGCCCAGAAGCAACAACAGGCGGCGCTGACCGCTCAGCGCGCGGACAACGAGCTGCACTTGGCCGTGGCGGCAACGAGGCTGGCGACGCTGAACAACCGGCGTGCGGCTTATGACGCCTACCAGGCCGAACAGCTTCGAATCACCCAGGCCAAGATGCGCGCAGCGGCAGCTGCTCGGGCGGCGGCCGCCGCTGCCGCCGCTGCCGCGCAGAGCTCCGGGGCCGGCGGCTACGTGTCCCTACCACCGCCGGCGTCACTCGGTGGCTGGACAGCGGCCAAGGGCCGAGCGGCGGCCAACCGCGCGCTGTCGCAGCTGGGGTTCACTTACATCTGGGCCGGCGGCAACTACCGGGGTCCGACCGACGGCGGGTGCACGGACCCGGTTGCCCCGTGCGGGACGGTCGGTTATGACTGCTCGGGGCTCGTGCTCTACGCGTGGGCCCCGCAAGGCCTGTACCTGGATCATTACGCGGCCACCCAATTTTCCCAGGCCGGTAGCTACCACCCCGGGCCTGGAAATTTCATGCCGGGCGACCTGCTCTTCTGGGGTCTGCCGGGACAAGCCGACATCCATCACGTCGCCATGTACATCGGCAATGGAAATGTCGTGCAGGCGCCGAACTCCGGGTCGGTGGTGCAGGTGACGCCGTGGGATCAAGTCTCCGGCGACTACTACGGAGCCACTCGCCCGCTGACCTGATCGGATCGGCCGAGCCGAATCGGCGACTACGCTGAAGTGGTGATAGGCCTGCTAGACGCATTCGGACGGACAGCCAGTGATCTTCGGATCTCGTTGACCGACAAATGCTCGCTGCGGTGCACCTACTGCATGCCGGCTGAGGGCCTGGTCTGGCTCGAGAAGAGCCAGGTGCTCAGCGACACCGAAATCGTTCGACTCGCCCGGGTATTTATCGGGCTGGGAGTCACGTCCATTCGCCTCACCGGCGGCGAGCCCTTGGTGCGTCCCGGCGTGGCTGGCCTGGTCGAGCAGCTCGCCGGCCTGGAGCCGCGCCCGGAGCTATCGCTCACCACGAATGGGATCGCGCTGGCCGACAAGGCCGAGTCATTGGCCCGAGCCGGCCTGGATCGCATCAACGTCTCCGTCGACACCCTGGATCGCGAGCGATTCGCCGCCTTGACTCGGCGCGATCGGCTGCCCGACGTGCTCGCGGGACTGTCCGCGGCGGCTACCGCGGGTCTGGCGCCGGTGAAGGTGAATGCGGTGTTGATGCGAGATCACAACTTGTCGGAGGTATCGGAGCTGCTGTTGTGGGCCCTTAGATCCGGCTACCAGCTGCGCTTCATCGAGCACATGCCCTTGGACGCCCAACACGGCTGGACCCGAGCCGAGATGGTCACCGCGGAAGAGACCTTGGCCCTGCTGGGCGAGCGCTTCACCCTCAAGCCGCTGCAGCGGGCCGACCACGCCCCGGCGGAGAAGTTTGCTGTCCTGGATGGCCCCGAACGCGAGGAGTGGGCGGCGGGGCCGACGGAGGTCGGCATCATCGCCTCAGTCACCCGACCCTTCTGCCGTGACTGCGATCGGTTGCGTCTGACCGCTGACGGCCAGCTCCGCACGTGCCTGTTCTCCCACGTCGAGACCGACCTGCGGGGCCTCCTACGTGCGGGCGCGACCGATCAGGAACTGGCCGAAGTCATCACGGCCGCGGTTGCGGCCAAGCCGGCTGGCCACGCGATTACCAGCGCCGACTTCCGGCAGCCGGACCGTCCGATGTCGGCCATCGGCGGTTAGCGAGCAGGTCGTCGAAAGTCTTGGATCGGCCGCACAGCGAAGTCTTAGCGCCGCCGAGCCGTCGGGGCCGGGTTGATCTCGGATACCGTGTGATGGTCACCAGCACGCACGCATCGAGGAGCCTCATGACCCACGGCGGTACGCCACCATCCGCGTCTGCTGCCTCGGGAGGCGCCCCGACGGGAGCGCAAGCAGGGTCGGGCCACGTCACTCCCGCCGCTGACGCGAGTGCGCTCGAGCGTGCGATCTTCGAGGTCAAACGTGTCATCGTCGGCCAGGACCGCATGGTCGAACGCATGATGGTCAGCCTGCTCGCGCGTGGGCACTGTCTGCTCGAAGGCGTGCCCGGGGTCGCGAAGACGTTGGCGGTGGAGACGCTGGCTCGTACCGTCGGCGGTAGTTTCGCCCGTCTGCAGTTCACCCCGGACCTGGTTCCCTCCGACATCGTCGGAACGCGCATCTATCGTCCGGGCGCGGAGAAGTTCGACACCGAACTCGGGCCCGTGTTCGCTAACTTCGTGCTCGCCGATGAGATCAACCGGGCTCCCGCGAAGGTTCAATCCGCCCTGCTGGAAGTCATGGCCGAGCGCCAGGTCTCCCTTGGCGGTCAGCGTTACCCGCTGCCCAACCCGTTTCTCGTACTGGCAACCCAGAACCCGATCGAGAGCGAAGGCGTGTACCCCCTCCCGGAGGCTCAGCGCGACCGCTTCCTGATGAAGATCACGGTCGATTACCCGACGGCGGCCGAGGAGCGCGAGATCGTTTACCGGATGGGCGTCGAGCCTCCGGTAGCGCAAGCGGTGATCAGCACCGATGAGTTGATCGGTTTGCAGCAACGAGCCGGCCGGGTGTTCGTCCATCACGCGATCGTGGATTACGTGGTGCGGCTGGTGATAGCAACCCGGCAACCCGCCGAATTTGGAATGGCCGATGTGGCCGGCTGGATTGCCTACGGGGCGAGCCCCCGGGCGAGCCTGGGGCTGATCGCGGCCGGACGCGCCCTGGCGCTGATTCGCGGCCGGGACTATGTCCTTCCGCAGGACGTTCTCGATGTCGCAATCGACGTTCTTCCGCATCGCATGGTGCTGTCTTATGACGCGATCGCCGATGGAGTGCCGGCCAGCTACGCGACCCAGCGGGTGCTGCAGACTATTCCGCTACCGCAGGTTGCCCCGCGCCAGCGAGCCAGTGGTCCGTTCATTCCAGCCGCGCAGGCCGCGCCCAACGGCGCCGCACCCAACGGCGCCCACGCCGCGCAGGGTTCGCCGCAGCCGCAGCCGCAGCCGCAGCCGCAGCCGCAGTCGCAGTCGCAGTCGCAGTCGCAGTCTCAACCTCAGTTTCAACCGCAGTCGCAGCCCCAGTCTCAAGGGCAGCCCACTGGAGCGAACACTCCGCAGCAGGGACCATGGGGCCCGCGAGGGTGAGCTCGGCACCCCGCGGCTCAGCGGCCGGCCCGACGGGCTTGCCGCCCGAGACCGAAGCCGTACTGCGCAAGCTCGAATACGTGGTCCGCAATAAACTGGACGGTCTGTTGCAGGGCAGCTACCTGGGGCTGGTTCCGGGACCCGGTAGCGAGCCGGGGGAGTCACGGCCGTACTACCCCGGCGACGACGTGCGGCGCATGGACTGGCCGGTGACGGCGCGGACGATGACGCCGCATGTTCGTCAGACCGTGGCTGACCGCGAACTAGAGACCTGGCTGGTCGTCGACCTGTCACCGAGTCTGGACTTCGGAACCGTATCCAGCGAGAAGCGCGAGCTGGCCTTTGCGGCGGCCAGCGCTGTCGTGCACCTGACCTCCAAATCCGGCAACCGAGTCGGGGCGATCGTGACCACCGGGGAGGGCAGCTATCGGGTGCCGGCGGTCGGTGGCCGCAACCACGCCCAGTACCTGATGCGCAAGATTGCGGCCACTCCTAAGGCCGGTCGAGGTCGTGGTGGCGACCTGGCGCTCGCACTGGAGCAGGTGCGGCGCCCACCTCGCCGCCGCGGCATGGTCGTGGTCATCTCCGACTTCCTCGGCGATCCGGACTGGGAACGTCCCTTGCGTGGTTTGGGCGATCGGCACGAACTGCTGGGGATCGAGATAATCGATCCTCGCGAGATGGCCTTGCCGGCGGCCGGGTTGGTGACCTTCGTCGATCCGGAATCGGGCGAGCAACTGGAAGTGCAGACTTCCGATGAGCGGCTGCGATTGAGGTATGCCCAGGCTGCGCTTGCTCAACGAGACTCGATCGCCTCCATGCTGCGGCGTGCGGGTGCGGATCATCTTCAGCTGCGCACCGACTCGGATTGGCTTGCCGACATTGTCAAATTCGTGGTTACCCGTCGCCGCGGCGTGGCTGTGCGGCCGCCGTCGCGGGCCGGAATGATCGGAACCCACTGATGCATTTCGCCTCGCCGCTGTGGCTGTTGCTGCTGATCGTCGTCGCCGCCGTCGGCCTCGCCTATCTGCTCTTGCAACTTCGTCGCAAGCGATTTGTGGCTCGGTTCAGCAACACCCAACTGCTGGCCAGTGTCGTTCCGCGTCGGCCGGGTTGGCGTCGGCATTTGACCTTTGCGCTACTGCTCATCGCACTCTTGGTGCTCTCGCTCGGCGTTGCCCGCCCGACCGCCAGTGTGCGGGTTCCGCAAGAGAAGGCGACCGTCATGCTGGCCATCGACGTCTCCATCTCGATGGAGGCGACCGACGTATTGCCGAGCCGGATCGCGGCGGCAAAAACTGCCGCCCAGCAGTTCGCGGACCTGTTGCCCAAGCGCATCAATCTCGGTCTGGTGAAGTTCGGTCGGGCCGGCAACGTGCTGGTCCCGCCGACCCTGGATCGTGACGCCGTCAAACGGGCTATCGCTAACCTGCAACTGGAGCAGTACACCGCTATCGGAGAAGCCGTGTATGCCTGCCTGGACGCGATCACGAACTTCAGCAATGCAACGACCGCGGCGAACGAGAAGCCGGCCCCGGCCCGAATCGTCCTGCTGTCGGATGGTTTCAACACCGTCGGACGCAAGGTGGCTGATGCGGCCGATGCCGCCAAGAAGGCCAACACGCCGGTGTCGACCATTGCCTTCGGGACCGACAACGGCACCGTCACCCTGGACGGTCAAACCCAGGCCGTGCCCTCAGACAAGGCCACTTTGCGGGGCTTGGCGCAGGCGACGGGTGGCTCTTTTCACACGGCCGCCTCCGCCAGCGAACTGAAGTCGGTGTACACCGACATCGGCTCCCAGATCGGTTACACCACTCAGGAACGTGACATCAGCTGGCGTTTCATGCTGTTCGGGCTGCTGTTCGCGATGGCCGCCGGCGCCGTATCGCTGTTGTGGTCGGGCCGGCTGGTCTAGCAAAGTACCGGGAAGTAACACAGGAGCGACCCGGCTATCAGATAGCGTGCAGCCCGTGAGTCGATCTGTACTGATTACCGGCGGAAATCGTGGCATCGGGCTGGCTATTGCCCAGGCCTTTGCTGCTCAGGGCGACCGGGTTGCCGTGACCCATCGAGGCTCTGGACCGCCCGAAGGTCTGTTCGGAGTTACCTGTGACGTCACCGACGGGGCTGCGGTCGACGCCGCCTTCACAGCGGTCGAGGCCGAGCAGGGCGCCGTCGAAGTGCTCGTCGCCAACGCCGGCATGACCGATGACACCCTGCTGATGCGGATGAGCGAGGAATCGTTCAGTCAGGTCATCAACGCCAACCTCACCGGCGCATACCGGGTGGCTAAACGGGCTACTCCGGCCATGCTGAAGGCGCGCCGGGGACGAATGATCTTCATTTCTTCCGTGGTGGCGTTTCTGGGTTCCCCTGGTCAGGCTAACTACGCGGCCAGCAAGGCGGGCCTGCTCGGTCTGTCGAGGTCCATTGCCCGCGAGCTCGGTTCGCGCAACATCACCGCCAATGTCATCGCCCCTGGTTTCATCTCGACCGATATGACCGCCGAGCTGTCCGAGGCCCGCAAGAGCGAGATCCTGGCCAGCGTCCCACTCAAGCGCTACGGGGCAGCCGAAGAGGTGGCCGCGACGGCCGTCTTCCTCGCGTCCGAGCCGGCCGCGTACATCACCGGAACGGTGCTTCCGGTCGACGGCGGCCTGGGCATGGGAATCTGAAGCCTGACACTCACGACCGAACCTGGCATCGAAATCTGAAGAGGGGTCACCGCACATGGGATTGCTGGATGGCAAGCGGCTGCTGATCACTGGTGTCATCACGGATGCTTCGATCGCATTCTCGGTCGCCAGAGTGGCCCAGGAACAGGGCGCGGACGTTGTTCTTACCGGATTCGGCCGGCTATCCCTGGTTGAACGGGTCGCCCGCAAGCTGCCGAAGCCAGCGCCTGTCGTCGAGCTGGACGTGACCTCGACCGAGCATCTGGACAGCCTGGCCGATCGGGTCCGTGAGCATGTCGACGGACTGGACGGAGTTTTGCACTCCGTCGGGTTCGCTCCGGCGTCCTGCCTGGGTGAGGGGTTTCTTCAGACGCCGTTTGCCGACGTGGCGACCGCCCTGGAGGTCTCGGCCTTCTCACTCAAGTCCTTGGCCGTCGCGACCGAATCGTTGTTCGGTGAGCGCGGTGGCTCGATCGTCGGACTGGATTTCGATGCGCGGGTGGCCTGGCCGGCCTACAACTGGATGGGCGTCGCGAAGGCAGCCCTGGAATCCACTTCACGCTATCTGGCCCGCGAGCTCGGTCCCCGCAACATCCGGGTGAACCTCGTCGCGGCCGGACCGGTGCGCACCATGGCGGCCAAGAGCATTCCGGGATTCGTGGCCTTCGAGGACGCATGGGGACCGCGGGCTCCGCTGGGCTGGGATATCAACGATGCCACGCCGGTGGCGATGTCCTGTGCCGCACTGATGTCGGACTGGTTCCCGGCGACGACCGGTGAGCTGATCCACGTCGACGGCGGTTTCCACGCCATGGGTGTGTAGTTTTGCTGCAGTGACTGCACCCGAGGTCGATGCCTTCCTCCTGCTGTCGTTCGGTGGACCGCTCGGGCCGGAGGACGTCATGCCCTTCCTGCGTCGAGTCACTCAAGGACGAGGCGTCCCGGATGAGCGGCTGGCCGAGGTCGCGGCGCATTATCAGCACTTCGGCGGCGTCTCACCGATCACGGCTCAGAACGAGGCCCTGGTGGCTGCCATCGGGTCCGAGCTGAGCCAGCGCGGCACCGACTTGCCGATGTACTTCGGCAACCGGAACTGGCATCCGTTCGTCGAGGACACGGTTGCCCGAATGGCCGCCGACGGCGTGCGCCACGCGTTGGTACTGACCACCAGCGCCACCGGCTCCTATTCGGGTTGCCGGCAGTATCGCGAGGACCTGGCCCGCGCAACCGCGGTCGTGAACGGACAGGGACCCGGGTCGGCACCCGCATTGACCAAACTGAGGCACTACTTCGATCTGCCTGGTTTCATCGAGGCAAACGCGAATGCGGTACGAACTGCGCTGCGCGAGCTCGGCCCGGACCTGGCCGATGAAGCGCGGTTGATCTTTACCGCGCATTCGATACCGCTCAGCATGAACGAGACCGCTGGCCCGAGCGGTGGCTTGTACTTGGCCCAGCACCAGGCCACGGCCCGGCTGGTCGCCGAAGCAGTCCGGGGGGCGGGAGCGCAGTTCGATCTGGTCTGGCAGTCGCGGTCCGGATCGCCTCAGGTGCCGTGGCTGGAACCGGATATCAACGATCACTTGCGCCAGCTGGCCGCGACGGGGCAGCGGGCGGTCGTGGTGGCTCCGACCGGTTTCATCTCCGACCACGTCGAAGTGGTGTGGGACCTCGACAAGCAGGCGCAGGCTACGGCCGGCGAGCTGGGACTTCACATGCGGCGGGCGGCGACCGCGGGTGTCGATCCCGCTTTCGTGAGCGGTCTGGTCGACCTGATCGAAGAGCAATTGACCGGCCGCGAGCCGGCATTCAGCTCTGAGCTGGGCATCTGCGGCTGGCAATGCCCCAGCGACTGCTGCCCCGCACCGGTCCGATCGAGGGCACCGGCCTAACTGTCGGCCATTTCCGCGGCGGCGTTGTAGCCGGCCAGCAGCGCCCGCCGGACGGCCAGCCTCAGGGGGGCCAGCGCCACCGTCCGTTCGGCCATTCCGGCCGCGTTGATTTCGCCGGTGACGTCGGTGTCCACGACACTCAGCACGGCTGACAACCGCTCGGCTTGGGCCACGAGTCGCACCCCGCGCGGAGGATGGCTGGCCGGCAGGTCGAGCCGTTCGCCGGCTCGGCGGGCGTCGGACAGGGCCGGCGAGATGTCCGTCAGCCAGCTGGTCGAGCCTCGCCGGGCGAATGTCGAGGCGGTCTCGCGGATAGCTTCGCTCAAATCATGCTCGGCTTCAGCCAGGCTCAGCGGATCCGGTGGCGGTTCGCCGGCCGGACTTCGGTGCCAGATCGCGGTTCGCTCGGCGCTGCTGGGGGTCATCGGGCTGGTGATCACGGTGATCGCGAAATCGGAGCCGTACACGACCTGACCGGCGTCCAGGGCGATCCGGCGAAATTCGGTAGTACCGGTCAGGCCGCGGACGTCGCCAGGGATAGGTAGCGCCAGCCGCAGGCATTGGGCGCCGGCGCGTCGCCAATCCGTCAATGCGGTCCCGACCGGGCTCAGTTCGGAGGTCTGAAAACCCGGACCGGCGATGTCGCGGCGGGTACCCGCAACTGCGTCCAAGACATCGTCGAAGGGCACGGATCCGGACAGCCAGGCCGATCCCCAGGCCGCTAATTGCGCGCAACGACGTACAGACACGCCGTCGAGATTACCGTTGGCCTGAGCCGAGCAGGGTTGCTCAGCGCCCTAAACTGCGGCGATGCGCTATGGCGACGATGTGCTGGCCGAAGGAAATCCGGGCGGTTGGACGATGTCACGACGTGCGGGCAGGACGGTGCGCGAAGTGATTGCCGAAGTCGGCTGGGTGGTCGAAACGGCCGACGGACGGGTCTGCGGTGAGATCATTCGCTTCGGCCAGAGCGTGGTGGCCGGCGAACAACGAGCGACGGTAGTGCTGGCCGATCGTGATGATCGGCAACGAGAGTTTCCATTGTTACCGGCCAGCTTCTTGCTGGAAGGCGAGCTGGTCACGCTGGCTGCGCCGAGTCGCGCGCCATCAGCCGGCGCCACCTCAGGCCGGACGGCCTCCGGGTCGGTAGCCGTGGCCGGCGTCCGGGCCCAGGTCGCCAAAGCCAGCCGGATCTGGGTCGAAGGCGTTCACGACGCGGCGCTGGTCGAACGGATCTGGGGCGATGACCTGCGTATCGAGGGCATCGTCGTCGAACCACTCGGCGGCATCGATGACCTCGCCGCTCTGATCGGGCAGTTCCAGCCCGGTCAGAACCGACGTCTCGGGATCCTGGTCGATCACCTCGTCAACGGAAGCAAGGAGTCGCGCATCGTCGAATCCGCGGGATTGGATCGCCGGTATGTGCTCGTGAACGGCCACCCATATATCGACATCTGGCAAGCGGTTAAGCCGTCCGCGCTGGGGATCGCGCAATGGCCGGTGGTGCCGCGGGGACAGGACTGGAAGACCGGAATCGCGACGGCGCTGGGTGTGTCTGATCCGCAGCAGATGTGGCGGCAGGTACTGGCTTCGGTCTCCAGCTACGCCGACGTGGAGGTGCCGTTGCTGCGGGCGGTCGAAGAACTCATCGACTTCGTCACAGTGGGCAAGACAATCTGACCAATCCGCTGGCTTGTTGCCACCGAATTGCAATAGGTTAGTGCCAAGGGTTTGCAACAAGGTGGAGGTTCGATGACCGCTGCAGTCGAGCCGGTTACGGAACGTCCGGGGCGTCTGGATCGGCTCCGCGCGGCGACGACCGCGGCCGAACGACGTCGACTAACGGCCATGTTCGGTTTCATCACCGTGTTGCACGTAATCGGCTGGGGCGTGTTGGTCCTGGCCGTCCAGCCGCAACACCTCTCCGTCGGCGGCAAGGTGTTCGGCATCGGAATCGGTGTCACCGCCTACGTGCTCGGCATGCGGCACGCCTTCGACGCCGACCACATCGCGGCCATCGACAACACCACTCGCGCCTTCATGGAACGCAAGCAACGACCGGTATCGGTCGGCTTCTGGTTTTCCCTCGGCCATTCCAGCATCGTGTTCGGGCTGTGCGTCCTGCTGTCTTTCGGGGTGCGGTCACTGGTTGGGCAGGTTTCGCAAGGCGATTCCGCTTTGCACACCGTCACCGCAACGGTCGGCGTCACTGTCTCCGGGGTCTTTCTACTACTGCTCGGTGCGCTGAATTTTTTGGTCCTGATCGGCATTATCAAGGTCTTTCGGCGGATGCGTGACACCGAGGTCCACGATGACGAGCTGGCCGACTTGCTCAGCAAGCGGGGCTTCATGGCTCGCATCCTGGTCCGGGTCACGGCCGGGGTGAAGAAGCCCATCCACATGTATCCGGTCGGCCTGCTGTTCGGATTCGGTTTCGACACCGCCACCGAGGTCTCGCTGTTGATCCTGGCCGGCACCGGAGCCGCCTATGCGTTGCCCTGGTACGCGATCATGTGCCTGCCGGTGCTCTTCGCGGCCGGAATGTGTCTGTTCGACACGATCGACGGCACATTCATGAACTTCGCCTACGGCTGGGCTTTCAGCCAGCCCGTCCGCAAGGTCTACTACAACCTCACCGTCACCAGCCTGTCCATAGCGGTGGCCTGGCTGATCGGCGGCGTCGAGCTGCTGTCGCTCTTGGCCGACAAGCTGCACCTGACCGGTGGCCTCTGGACGATCGTGAACAAGTTCGGTGACTTCCAGTTCAGCGGCTATCTCGTGGTCGGTCTGTTCGTTCTCACTTGGCTCATCTCAGTCGGCGTCTGGAAGTTCGGCCGTATCGAGCAACGGTGGTCGCCCCAGTTCAGCGAGGACTAGAAAAGGCGTCGCTAGAGGAAAAAGCGTGCTGATTACAAGGAACGCTTTTCGCTAGAGGAAAAAGCGTGCTGATTACAAGGAACGCTTTTCCCTAGAAGGGAAAAGCGTTCCATGGCTCGCGGGATTGGAACAGCATCGACTGCAGGCGATCGCACGCGCCAGGGGTCTGCTCATCGATGAGGCCGGCCGCGCGTTGCGTCCACACCGAATTGCCGGACAGGTACAGCGCCGCCAACGCTCGCTGTGACAACCGCAGATCAACCGTCGCCTTCGGCGTGGCCGTGCATTGCGCGCCATCCGGCCCCCCATCCAGGGTGTATCGACCGGCCGCCCAGCCGCCGGACTCCCGGTCGATCACCTCGAGCACGATGCGATCGGCGCTCTGGTAGTGCCGAGCTGACAGGGCAGCGGGCAGGTCGAGAATTCGGAGCCAGACATCGTCGGCGATCCAGACCGGCTTGAGCACCCGTCCATCCGACAGCAGCCAGGGCAATGGCTCATCGACCGGGCGTTCATTGATCTCGATGGTCTTGACCAGGTCCATGTTCAGCAGGTAGCCCCACATCGCCTTATAGGCGTCCAGGTTCGACGACAGAAACTCACGGACCACGATGCCGACCGGCTCCTCGAACCAGTCACCGCCGTCCTTACCGATCCAGGTCAAATAGCCCACGGCGTGCCCGGCGGCGTCCTCGGCCACGATGCAGTTGGGTTCGCGGCCACCGATCGGTGGGATCCCCCGCAGCCCGAGCTCGCGCTCCCAGTAGCCGGGCATCGGGGTGGTTTGGCCGTGCGACTGTCGACGAATCTGCTCGTGGACGCTTGGCCCGATAGTGAACAGTTGGGCCGGATCGACCTGGCGGAGGCGGATCGGGTGATCCGGTGGCGACAGCGAGGGGTTCCGGGCGCTGAGAACCTTGAAGTTGGCCGCCCATGATGCCGGTGCGTAACCGAAGCGACCGTAGATCGGCCACTCGGCCGCGCGCAGAATACTGACCACATCACCGCGTTCGCGGGCCTCGGCCAGTGACTGATCCAACATCCGGGTGAGAATGCCCTGACGTCGATGGGTAGCTGCGACAGTCACCGCCGTGAGTGAGTCGGTAGCCACGGTGTTGGTGCTCGCCGAACCGGGCACCGTCAAGCTGGTGGCAAACGTGCGTAGCGTGGCCACGCACCGACCGTCATCGAATGCACCCCAATGTCGCCCCGGGGCCCAGGTCTGGCGAATCAGTTCGATCGCCTCCGGACCGGGACCCCCGCCGACATTCATCAAATACGTCAACCGCATCGCTTTGACCCAGGGTTCAACCTCGTCAGCACCGACCACCCGGATCTCGACAGACATGAGCGGAGCGTTTCACATCCGGACGGGACCAGCACGCGATTTGGAGACAGTGGACCTGCTCCGGCGGCGGTGGCAACCGCGGGCCGTCCCCGCTAGATCCAGCTGACCTTGCCGTGCAGGGCGGCGTAGACCACGAAGCTCACGATGTCGATGATGCTGTGCGCGATGACCAGTGGGAGGACTCGCTTGGTTCGAGTGAACCACCATCCGAAGATCAAGCCCATGACGAAATTGCCGAGGAAACCGCCGACGCCCTGATACAGGTGATAGCTACCGCGCAGGATGGCCGCCACCACGATCGCCGTCCAAGGAGCCCAATCCAACTGCCACAACCGGGTGAGCAAATAGCCGACAACGACGACCTCTTCCAGGACGCCGTTCTGAATACCGGACAGCACCAGCACCGGATAGCGATACCAGACATCGGCGATCCCCGAGGCATCCAAGGTTGCGTTGATGCCAAGCTCTCGAGCCAACGCGACCAGGCCCAGGCCCGGGATGCCGATGAGCGCCGCGAATCCCATTCCCTGCAGAATTTCTCGGCGCCAGGCCTGTCCGTCGAATCCGATGCTGAAGCCTGTCGGCCCGGGGCGTCCCGGAATGCGTGCGAGCAACAGCAGGGCTAGCAACGCCGGTACGAGACCGTTCAAGACATCGAGTAGCTGATAAGACAGGTCGACCCAGTCCCGTGGACTCTGGCTCGGGTTCAGGGTGGCCGTGGCGTTACGAAAACCGCCACGAGTCTGGATGTCGAGGAAGTTGACCAGCGAGAACAACCCCGACATGCCCAGCGACACGCCCAACAACAGCACGGCTTCCAAGCCGAGTCGGCGCCGGCTGGTGTCGTTCGTCGGGGGCGGCCCGGACGAGTCAGACCGCCGGACGGCCAGCTCATCGCCGGGCAGGGAGGAAGTCACCTACACATTCTGGCCATAGCGCAGGCTCACGTCGTTGCAGGCCTGGCAGGTTTCTTCCGAAATCAGGCCGCGGCGCATCAACCATCCGAAGATGATGCATCCCAGACACACAGCAAAGATGGCTTCGAGGCCAGCGGCGAGCACAATCAACGCCAGCAGTAGCCGAGTGAGCCCGATCGCCGCGAACCCGTAGTAGGCGAGGACAGCGGCGCCGGTCACGAAGAGCCCGATCGTCTGGGCAAAGCGCTTGGGCGGTCCGGCCACCAGCTTGGGCTCGCCCAGCCGGGGCGCGATAACTCTCGTCGCGAGCTGACCAAACGGACTGAATCGCGGACCCGACGCGACTCGCAATGCGAACCCGATGGCCAGCGGCAGCGTGAGCCATAACCAGCCGGTCGACAGCGCGAGGATGCTCATGACCAGGACGCAGGCCGCAACCGAACGGGCCGCCTTCTCATTGACCGGATTGGGGAAGCTCAGCCAGGCGCTCACAACGCCCACAACCCTCGGTCGGGTCGATGGTATTCCGGGCTAGTGACCGCGAGCGATCCATTCGTCCACGTGCGGTTTCTCGTTGCCGATCGTGGTGCTGTCACCGTGCCCGGTGTGCACCACCGTGTCCTCGGGCAACGTGAACAGGCGACTGCGGATCGAGTCGATGATGGTCGCGAAGTTCGAGAAGGAGCGCCCGGTCGCGCCCGGTCCGCCGGCGAACAGCGTGTCGCCGGTGAAGACGACTCCCAGATCCGGCGCGAAGTAGCAGACCGCGCCCGGTGAATGGCCGGGGGAATGCAGCACAGTCAGCGTGGTTCCGGCCACGCCGATGGTCTCCTCATCGGCCAATTGTTCGAACGACTCGTCCGGATAGCTTTGCCGCCACAGGATCTCATCGCCGGGATGCAGCCGGACCGGGGCGTTGAAGCGCCGGCCGAGTTCGACGGCCACGGTTACGTGATCATCATGGGCATGGGTGCACAGCACAGCGATCAGCCGCCGATCCCCAATGAGTTGCGCGATCGGCTCGATCGCGTGGGGTGCGTCGATCACGGCACACTCGCGGTCATCGCCGATTACCCAGACGTTGTTCTCGACGTCCCACACTCCGCCGTCGAGGCTGAACGTACCGGCCGTGACTATGTGCTCGATCCGCAAGCCGGGCGGTGGCATAGGGGAGGACATTCAGGCTCCCGTCAGAACGTGACCACGGAACGAAGTACCTCGCCGCGGTGCATCTTGGTGAATGCGTCCTCGATGTCGCCGATGCCGATCGTCTCGGACACGAATTTGTCCAGCGGGAGTCGTCCTTGCTGAAAGAGGTCGATGAGGATCGGGAAGTCCCGGGACGGCAGGCAGTCGCCGTACCACGATGACTTTAGAGCGCCACCACGCCCGAACACATCGATCAGGGGTAATTCCAGCATGAGATCCGGGGTCGGGACGCCGACGAGGACCACGGTGCCAGCCAGGTCCCGCCCGTAGAAGGCCTGTCGGTAGGTCTCCGGACGTCCGACCGCGTCGACGACCACGTCGGCCCCGAAGCCCGACGTGAGGGCCTGGATCGCGGCCACCACTTCCTCGACGCCCAGGTCGGCGGAGTTGATCGTGTGCGTGGCCCCCAGCTCCGTGGCGTTGGCCAGCTTGCGGTCGTCGATGTCGATAGCGATGATCTTCCCGGCCCCGGCCAGACGCGCGCCTGCCACCGCGGCCGATCCGACGCCGCCACAGCCGATCACGGCAATCGAGTCTCCGCGGCCGACCGCACCGGTGTTGATGGCCGCGCCGAGGCCAGCCATCACACCGCATCCCAGCAGGCCGGCCACCGTGGCCGGCGCCTGCGGGTCGACCTTCGTGCACTGGCCGGCGGCAACCAGCGTCTTCTCGATGAAAGCACCGATCCCCAGCGCCGGGGACAACTCGGTGCCGTCCTGCAGGGTCATCTTCTGGCGGGCGTTGTGGGTGTTGAAGCAATACCACGGTCGGCCACGAGTGCAAGCCCGGCAATGGCCGCACACGGCTCGCCAGTTGAGAATGACGAAGTCCCCTGGTTCCAGGTCGGTTACGCCGTCACCGACCGATTCAACGATTCCTGCAGCCTCGTGTCCGAGCAGGAAGGGAAAGTCGTTGTTGATGCCCCCTTGGCGGTAGTGCAGGTCCGTATGACATACGCCGCAGGCTTGGACCTGGACGACGGCTTCGCCCGGACCCGGGTCAGGCACCGTGATCGTCACGATCTCTACCGGCGCGTTTACGCTGCCGGCGATCACGCCCTGGACCTGTTGCGCCATGAAATCCGTCCTAGCGTTCGGACACCGGGACGTAGCTTCGAAGCTCGGGACCGGTGTAGAGCTGGCGGGGGCGCCCGATCTTAGTCTCGCGGTCACCAATCATCTCGTGCCACTGGGCGATCCAGCCGGGAAGACGTCCGATGGCGAACAGGACCGTAAACATCTTGGTCGGAAAGCCCATTGCGCGATACAGCAAGCCGGTATAGAAGTCGACATTCGGATACAGCTTGCGGCTGATGAAGTAATCGTCGTCCAAGGCGTAGCCCTCGAGCTCGACGGCGATATCGAGCAGGTCATCACGCTTGCCGATGGCTGACAACAGTTCATCGGCGGTCTTCTTGATGATGGCCGCGCGCGGGTCGTAGTTCTTGTACACCCGATGCCCGAAGCCCATCAGCTTGACGCCGGGCTCCTTGTTCTTGACGCGCTCGACGAATTTCCTCACGTCGCCGCCGTCGGCCTTGATCGATTGCAGGGTCTCCAGAACGGCTTGGTTCGCCCCGCCGTGCAGGGGCCCGAACAGCGCGTTGACGCCGGCCGAAACGGAGGCGAAGAGGTTGGCGTGCGATGAACCCACCAGACGAACCGTGGAAGTCGAGCAGTTCTGTTCGTGGTCAGCGTGCAGCATGAAGAGCATGTCCAGGGCCCGGACGACGGCCGGATCGAGTTCGTAAGGTTCGGCCGGGAAGCCGAATGTCATACGCAGAAAATTTTCGACCAAGGTGAGTGAATTGTCCGGGTATAGGAAGGGCTGGCCGATAGATTTCTTGTACGCGTAGGCGGCGATTGTGGGCACCTTGGCCAGCAGCCGGATAGTCGAGAGATCTACCTGCTCCTCGTCGAAAGGGTCCAGCGAATCCTGGTAGAAGGTCGACAGTGCCGACACCGCGGACGACAGCACCGGCATCGGGTGGGCATCGCGTGGAAAGCCCTCGAAAAATCGCTTGAGATCCTCGTGCAGGAGCGTGTGCCGCCGGATTCGGTCGGTAAAGGCTTCGAGCTCATCAGCGGTGGGCAGCGAACCATAGATGAGCAGGTAGCTCACCTCTGGAAAAGTCGACTTCGCGGCCAATTCTTCGATGCTGTATCCGCGATAGCGCAGAATGCCCGCATCACCATCGATGTAGGTGATGGCCGAGGTGCAGGAAGCGGTGTTGACGAAACCGGGGTCGTAGGTGACCAACCCGGTCTTGGCCAGTAATCGGCTGACATCAACGCCGGGCGCGCCTTCAGTTACCCCGATCGTGGGCATCACCAGGTCTTCGCCGGACGAGCGATGAAGTACGGCTGGATCTGCGCTGGTGGCGGTATCCGTCATCGAAACTCCTATCTTGTGGATTATTTCGACCCTACGTTGTTCGTCTTCGGAAGTTGAGACCCGGAAACAGTGCCTACGATCACAACCATGACCGCTGTGATTGCGGCCGCTACTGACTTGTCGGTGGATGCCCAGACTGCCTGGCCGGCCGTGACGGATTGGCCCTCCCACTCGCGCTGGGTTGCTTTCACCCAGGTGAGCGCCGAACGTGGCTGTCCCGTAGCGGGGGTCGGTCACCGGTTCACCGGGCGGACCTCCCTCGGGCCACTGCATTTCGACGATCCGATGGAGGTGACGCGCTGGAGGCCTCCCGAGCCGGGATCGGACGGATCACTCGCGCCCGGATATTGCCGGATCGTCAAAAGGGGCAAGCTCGTGCGGGGATGGGCCGAGATCACGGTGACACAGCGCCCCGGGGGATGTCGCGTCGAGTGGGTCGAGCAGGTCTCGATCCGGGGTGTTCCAGCGTTCGCTGATCCCGTGAGCGGAGTCCTCGGATCGCGGCTGTTGAAGCGCGTGCTACGAAGGATGGCCATTGAATTGACTGCTTAGCCACCGTGGAATAACCGAATGCGAATAACCGAATGCCGAGTACTGACCGTCGTTCAGCTCGTCAATCGGCGCAGGACATTAGGACGATCATGTACCAGGGTCGACAGTAGGTGGGTCAGCTGCCGGGCGGGATCGTCGGTCAGCCCGCCGTGAATTGGGCCCGGCTGGATGACGGTGCTCTTCGGAGCAGCCAGCCAGCCGAATCGTTGACCAAGGCTGGACTGCCCGGCGGGTCCGATACTCCCATCGCCGCGGCAGACCGCCTCGATTCCTTGCAGGGCCTCGGCAATCGCCGTCAGATCGGCCTGCGCGCACAGCGCGGCTATCTTGGCCGGGACGACGTGGCTGGCCGCAGCCAGAAAGTCAGTCGATTGGCAGAAGAGCACTACGCCGACGTTGACGAATTCCTCGCGATCGACGCGGGGCACGCAGCGCATTACGACGTACTGAAAACCTCGTTTTTCACTCATGCGGCTGCCCCTGTCGGCAGCCAGGGCCGCCGGCCGCTGACGCGGGCCAGCAAATGCTCGCGATAGGCCGAACGGACGGCCGCCGCCGTGGTGAGTTCCGCCGTCAGCTCGAGCCACTCGTCGGGGACGTCGCCGAGCACCTCATCCAGCAGCTCACTGGTGATCAAGGGTGCGAGTCGCTCGTCGGCGGCAGCGATCTGCCCGGCAAAGCTGGCCATCACATGATCGGTCGCATCGTAGGGCTGCTCAGCGAAGCGGGACGGCGATCCGGCGCGGTTGGCCCAGCCGTGATGGAAATACAACGCCGCGCCGTGATCTATGAGCCAAAGCTGGCGATGCCACATCAACACGTTCGGATTGCGCCAGCAACGATCGACGTTGGCGGTCAGGGCGTCAAGCCACAGCACCGCGGGGCCGTAGGTCTGGGCCTGCGTCCCGTGCAGAAGACCGGCCTCCCATCCGAACGCTCCGGGCAGGAAGTCCACAGCCAGGTTGAGACCGATGCTGGCGTTGAGCAGCTCCTGAACCTCTTCGTCCGCCTCGTACATCGCGATCTCCGGGGCAAGATCTATCAGACGCAGCTCAGGTACCCGCAGACCGAGCCGGCGGGCCAGCCTTCCGACGATAATCTCAGCGACCAGAACCTTGACGCCCTGGCCGGCACCGCGGAACTTCACCACGTACGTCCCGAGGTCATCGGCCTCGACGATTCCTGGTAGCGAGCCGCCTTCACGCAGTGGGGCGACGAACCTCGTGGCCTGGACGCGTTCGAGCACACCGAAAGCTTAGGGCAGCTCAGGCGCGGCTGGACCTGGCCACGGACGGCTGAGGATCAGGATGGTGATGGATCGGGCCGCTCAACGTTCCAGATCAGGAAATGTCGTGCGGTCGATTGGCTCGATGAAGACGTCGATGATTCCGCCGCAGGTCAATCCCACTGCATACGCGTCGTAATCACTGGCCCCGTAACGCTGCAGGCGAGCCGGCGCGCCGGCCTTGAGCAGCTCGCCGAGCTCGTACACCGCGTCCCCACGGCGGGCTGCATATGACTACGGTATGCGACATGGAGCTCGTCTACACGCCCGTCATCGCTATCGCGAAGGCGTTGTTCGCCCTCGAAGGCTTGAAGTTCACGATGAAGGGGACCGAGAACGTTCCGGTTGAAGGTGGCGCGGTAATGGCCATCAACCATGTCGGGTACATGGATTTCACCTACGCGGGTTTGGCGGCCCTCCCGGCCGGTCGACTGGTTCGGTTCATGGCCAAGGAGGAGGTGTTCCGGCATCCGGTCAGCGGTCCGTTGATGCGCGGGATGCATCACATTCCGGTCGATCGAGCCGCGGGGGCCGCCTCCTACCGTGCGGCAGTGAACGCCTTGAAGGCCGGCGAGATTGTCGGCGTTTTTCCCGAGGCGACTATTTCGCGTTCCTTCGAGCTCAAGGAGTTCAAGAACGGAGCGGTCCGGATGGCGGCCACCGCCGGCGTCCCGATCCTGCCCGTAATCGTGTGGGGATCTCAGCGGGTCTGGACCAAGGATCACGCCAAGCGCCTCGGGCGAAGCAAGGTTCCGATCATCGTGAGTATCGGTGAGCCGATGGTGTTCACGCGCAAGGACAATCTCGATCAGGCCACGATCGATGTGAAGTTCCGGATGAACGACCTGTTGTCCGATGCCCAGCGAGAGTATCCCGTGATGACCGGTAACGATCTCGTGTTCCAACCCGCGCGACTCGGTGGCACGGCACCGACACCGGCCGAAGCGGCGGCGTTGGACGAAGCCGAGGCGCTAGCTCGCGCAACTCGTACCTGACTCTGACAATTCAGTGATCCACGCTGGGCTGCCGGCCCAGTACAGTCCGGCTGTGTCGAGTGATAATGCGACCCGACGTCTGGTTCTTATCGTCGAAGACGAGGCACCGATCGCCGAGGTCATCCGCCTGTACCTGGCCAAGGCCGGTTTCGGTGTGCACATCTGCTCGGACGGGGAAACCGGCTTGGCCGCCATCCGATCGCTGCGTCCGGCCGCGGTGATTCTCGACGTCGGCCTGCCTGGTCTGGACGGAATCGAAGTGTGCCGACAGCTGCGGACATCCCACGATTGGACCCCGATCCTTTTCGTGACGGCTCGCGACGACGAGGTCGATCGGATCGTTGGCCTCGAACTCGGCGCGGACGACTATGTCACGAAGCCGTTCTCGCCGCGTGAGCTCGTCGCCCGCCTGCGCAGCGTGCTGCGGCGCACTGAAGGGGTGGCCGAGGACGAGCCACCGTTGCGGCTGGGTTCGGTGACGGTCGATCTTGGCGAACGCCGGGTGCGGGTGGACACCGAGGACGTCGCGCTGACCGCTACCGAGTTCGACCTGCTGGCGACGTTGATGCGAAAGCCCGGACGGGTCTTCAGCCGCGATCAGCTGTTGAGCCAGATCTGGGGTTATTCCTCGATCGCGGGCACTCGCACGGTGGACGTCCATATCGCGCAAGTTCGGGCCAAGCTCGGCCGGGCCAGCCCGTTGCGGACTGTGCGCGGAGTCGGCTATGCCGCGCAAGCGCCAAGTGCCGATGGCGAATCGGAATGAACGGGCACCGCGGGAGCCTCACCCGGCGAACCGCCCTGCTGAGCGTGGGGATTGCGGTCCTGACGGCAGTCGTGGCTGGCGCGATCGCGATCGGTCTGGTGCGGCAGGCCAATGACCGCAATGCCAGCCAGACGCTGGCCCGGCTGGCCGATGCCGCGGTGACCAGCGCCGATGGCGGAGTGACGGCGCAGGGAAGCCAGCAACGAGCGCGCCGCACCCTCAACGTTCTGGGAGTGGAATTCGCGCTCATCAATCGAGCTGGACGGATTGTTTCGCCCACCTCGGCGCTGGCCCAGCAGGCTTTGTCGCCGGTCGAGGTCGCCGACGTCCTGAACAAGCAGTCGCTGTCCTTGCGCCGCAGGGTGAACGGTCAGCCGGCTCTTATCGAGGCTCGACCGACGGACGCGGGGGGCGTCGTCCTAGTCCAGACCCGGGCCAGTGCTCTGCAATTCGGGGACGAGGCCATCCGGCGGCTGCTCTTGGCCCTGGTCATCGCGGTCGTGATCGCCATGGTCCTCGGGATCGCCTTCGCTTCCCGATTGAACCGTCCACTGCGACGACTGTCCGAGGCCGCTCGCGCCTTGGCGGCCGGGCGACGTGACGTGGTCGTCGACACCACGGGACCGGCCGAGGTGGCCGAGGTTGGTGATGCGATCAACAACCTCAACCATGCACTGGCCGCGTCCGAGTCACGTCAACGTGACTTTCTGCTGTCGGTGTCGCATGATCTGCGGACTCCGCTGACCGCGATCACCGGCTTCGCCGAGTCCCTTTCCGATGGTCTGGTCAGTCCGGATCAGCTGCCGCAGGTCGCAAACGTGCTGCTGACCGAAGCCCACCGCCTCAATCGGCTGGTCGTCGACCTGCTGGATCTGGCCCGGCTGGATGCGCAGGAGTTCCGCGTCGATCCGGGTCTACTCGACCTGTCCTCGCTCGCCCAAGCCGCGGCCGAGGTGTGGGATGCTCGCTGTCGCGCCAGTGGCGTCGAGTTTCACCTGGAGTTGCCGGGCTATTCAACCTACGCGGTCACCGATGCCCTGCGCTTGCGTCAGGTCGTGGACGGCCTGCTCGAAAACGCCCTTCGCGTCACCCCGTCCGGGCGTCCGATCGTTGTCGCCGTGCGCGGCGAGACCGGACCGCGGGCTCCGCTGGCCGTCGTGGAGGTTCGCGACGGTGGACCGGGTCTGACCGAGGCCGACCTGGCGATCGCGTTCGATCGCTCGGCGCTGTATGACCGCTATCGAGGTGTGCGCCAGGTGGGTACGGGCCTGGGCCTGGCCATCGTGCACGGGCTGGTCAGCCGGCTCGGCGGCACGGTGGAGGCTGGTCACGCGATCGAGGGAGGCGCGCGGTTCACCGTCCGGCTACCGATGGCCGATACCCGGACGGCTCAGCCCGGCCAGATCATTGTCCGGCCGGGCTGAGTCGTGGGAGCCGCCTATTTGGCGCCGATGTCGAGGATGTGTTCGGCCTTGAGTGAGGTCGTTCCGGTCCCGGTTACCAGTACGGCGTCGCCGGTCTTCACCTGACTGATCTGGCCCTTGGCGCCCTTACCGTCGGTGCGCACTCGCACAGCGGTGTCTGAACTCACCGAATAGGTCTGGGTCAGCCCGTCGGCGGCCTTCACTGAGATGGAGGTGGCGGACACGGCGGACACCTGTCCACGGATGGCATCGTGAGTGATGAACGTATTGTCCTTGCCCCGGCTCACCCACTGCGCGTGCACAGCCCGCTCCAGGTGCGCCGACTTGTGAAGCTCGGCGCCCAGCTTCTTGTTCTGAGCCCGGTTCTTGGCGAGCTTGGGAGCTGAGCCGTTATTCGTGTCGGCGGAGGCACTCGCGGCCGGGGACGGACTGGGGCTGTCTGACCCGGAGGCAGCCAGGGCGGCACCGCCGGCGCCGACAATGGCGGCGGTGACGGCTCCGGCGACAGCGATGTTCTTCCACATGGTGTTGGCCTTTCGGTCAGTGAGCTAACTCTGACCAGCGTTGCGCGCTTTGATGCAGAAAGGGGCAGAGAATTGTCAGGATCTTGTACGAGCTCCCTACCAGGGCGCCGGCACGTAGTCCTTGAGAAAGACGCCGAACAGGTCCTCGCCCTGCTCGCCACGCACGATCGGGTCATACACCCGGGCGGCCCCGTCGACCAGGTCAAGTGGGGCGTGAAAGCCCTCTTCGGCCAGCCGCACCTTGGTGAAATGCGGGCGCTCGTCGGTGATCCAGCCGGTGTCGACACTGGTCATCAGGATTGCGTCGGTGAGCAGTTCGCGGGCGCTCGTACGCGTCAGCATGTTGACCGCGGCCTTAGCCATATTCGTGTGTGGGTGACCAGGCCCCTTATAGCCGCGGGAGAAAACCCCCTCCATCGCAGACACATTCACGATGTATTTCCGGCGGGCGGGGGAGGCGGCCAGTGCCGGGCGGAGCCGACTGATGAGAATGAACGGCGCGGTCTCGTTGCACAGCTGAACTTCCAGGAGTTCCAGGGGCTCGATGTCATTGACCCGCTGAGTCCAGCTGTTGATGTGGTGAAGGTCGGGCACCAGTCCGCCGGCATCGATCGCTGTCTCGGCGGCAATCCGGTCCGGACTGGCCGACCCGGCGATCAGAGCGAGCTCGGTGACGTCGAGGTCGGTCAGGGCATGCACCGTGGGGTGATTGGACATCGCTCCGGCCAGCGCGGCCGGGTGGGCGTCACTGGTGTGCCCGAAGGTGACGACCTCGGGCAGTTCACCGGCCGGTAGTGGCGCCGCTTCGGCCGCGACCAGCGGTGCATAGGCGCCGGCCGAACGGCGCACCGTTTGGGCCGCGTTGTTGATGAGAATGTCCAACGGACCCTGATCTGACACCGTGTCGGCCAGGGCCACCACCTGCGCCGGGTCGCGAAGGTCGATTCCGATTATGCGCAAGCGGTGCAGCCACTGCTCGCTGTCCGGCATGCCGGCGAAGCGACGCACGGCATCATTGGGAAACCGGGTGGTGATCGTCGTATGGGCCCCATCACGCAGTAGCCGCAGCGCGATGTACATCCCGATCTTGGCCCGCCCGCCGGTGAGCAGGGCTCGCCGACCCGTGAGGTCGGTGCGAGCATCACGTTTGGCGTGGTTCAGCGCCGCGCACTCGGGGCACAGCTGGTGATAGAACGCGTCGACTTCGGCGTAGAGCCGCTTGCAGATGTAGCAGGGACGCGGCTTGATCAAGATTCCGGCCGACGCTCCGACAGTGGTCGAGATCAGCGGTATCCCTTGGGTTTCATCGTCTATGCGTGACGGCGAGCCGGTTGCGGTGGCGTGTACGACGGATCGATCGGCTGCGGCAACCGCGGCCCGGATCTCGGCCCGCCGGGTCTTTTTCACAGCTTTGAACATGGCGGCCGTAGCCCGGCGAACCGCCATGTGGTCGGGGTCGTCCTCGGGAACCTGCTGCAGCTCGCGCAGGACTCGCAGGCAGGTCTGCACGTCGGTCGGGTCTAGCGTCACGGACGCATTCTCGCAAAGGGGGCCGGGTTCGGCTGTCGGATGGGCGTGCCAACCTTGCTAGATGCTGTTCGAGACGGTCGCCGCTGCCTCGTCCGAGATCGCGGCGACGCCGGCTCGCGGGGCCAAGGTCAAGCGGCTGGCCGAGCTGCTCACCGCAGTGGATCCCGCGGAGGCCGTCCCGGTCGCCAGTTGGTTGTCCGGCGAGCTCACCCAGCGCCAGATCGGGGTCGGTTACGCGGCGCTTCGTGAAAGTGTCTTGCCGGCGTCGGAACCATCGTTGTCGGTACTCGACGTCGAGACATTGTTCGAGCAGATCAAGGCCTGTGCGGGGTCGGGATCCCAGCCGGCCAGACGGGCCTTAGTACACAGACTGTTCGGGGCCGCGACCGAGCGGGAGCAGCAGTTCCTTCGGCGGTTGCTGTCGGGCGATCTGCGCCAGGGCGCCCTGGCCGGCGTCATGCTCGACGCGATCTCCAAAGCCACTGATACTCCGTTGCCGGTGGTGCGGCGGGCGGTGATGGTAGCCGGAGATCTGCCGGCGGTAGCAGCGGCGGCCCTCGCCGGTGGGCGCGAGGCCTTGGCTGAGTTTCGATTGCGCGTCGGCTATCCGGTTCACCCGATGCTGGCGCAGACATCTCCGAGCCCGGAGGATGCGCTGACCACGCTTGGCGGCGAGGCCGCCTATGAGTACAAGCTCGACGGGGCTCGGCTGCAGATCCATCGCGATGGCGATGAGGTGCGCTTGTTCACGCGCACCCTGGATGATGTGACCGCTCGTTTGCCCGAGGTGGTGGCGGCGATTCGGGCCATGCCGGTCCGAACCCTGATCGCTGATGGCGAGGCCATCGCCCTACGTTCGGACGGTCGCCCCGAGTCCTTCCAGACGACGGCGTCGCGCTTCGGATCCCGCCGGGATGTGGAGGCTTTGCGGTCCGCGATCCCGCTGCATTGCTTCGTGTTCGACGTCCTGCACGTGGACGGCACGGATGTCATTGATGAGCCCGGCTGGGCCCGGGCGGAGGCACTGCGCGCGGTCGTCCCCGTCAGTGCGCAGGTGCCGCGGCTGGTCACCTCCGACGCGAGGCAGGCCCGCGAATTCTTGGACCAAGCGCTGGCGGCGGGTCACGAGGGAGTGGTGGCCAAGTCGCTCACCGCCCCTTACGAGGCGGGACGCCGGGGCGCCGGCTGGCTGAAGATCAAGCCGGTGCGCACGCTCGATCTGGTGGTGCTGGCCGTCGAGTGGGGCTCGGGTCGCCGACGGGGCTGGCTGTCCAACATTCACTTGGGTGCCCGCGACGATGTCAGCGGTGGCTTCGTGATGCTCGGCAAGACCTTCAAAGGCATGACGGATGAGATGTTGCGGTGGCAGACCGAACGCTTCACCGCCCTCGCGGTCGGGCCGACGGAGAGCCACGTTGTCCGCGTGCGACCGGAGCAGGTCGTGGAAATCGCGTTCGACGGCGTGCAGCGGTCGAGTCGCTATCCCGGAGGTGTCGCGCTGCGATTCGCCCGCGTCCTGCGGTACCGCGACGACAAACCGCCCAGTGAAGCCGACACCCTAGAAGCGGTCCGCGCGATCCTTGCTGAAGCGGAGTAATCCTTGCTGAAGTGGAGTAGGTCGTGCGCCCGTAGGTTGCGGCTCTACAGGTCCATTTCGGTAATCGATTGTTCGTTGCTTGACTGTTCGTTGAGGCCGTCCTCATCCACGATGTGCACGGCCGCCTCCTCCGCTGAAGAACCGGCGCCGGCGATGCCGACGTCGAAGGCAATCTCGTCCTCTTCGTCGGCGTTATGGGCGCCTTCGTCCGGCGCGACCAAACGCCCGGCCCGCGAGAAATCGCCAGCCCCGCCGGACGGCCCCGAGTCAGGGTCGATGTCCGGCTCTTCCTCAGCCAGCCGCTGGTCCAGAGATTCGCCGTACGCCTGCTCGAGATCGGTGGTGCCGTAGCGCGTGGCGCTCGGCCGGTAGTCCGGGGGAGAGTAGCCCGCGTCCAGCGGCTCCTCGAGGTCATCGCCGGTGAGGTTTTCGGCCGGGTCGAAGTCCTCGGCGTCCTCGACGCCGCCCTCGTAGACCGAATCGCCATACAAGTCGTCGTTGTCGCTCATGCAAGCCCCTTCCGATCGCTGGCTCTTTCACGCTAGCGAAGTCCGGCAACAATGACGACGGGCGTGTCGTTACCTATTTGTCAGGAATGGGGGGTGTACTCTCCGCCGTCCCTCGTTTATATTGTGTGAAGTGCATGCGGGGGCGTGGGCACAAACTTAACTGCAACAAGTAGCTTCGGCTACTCGAATCAGCAAGGACGCCCACCCATGCCCCGCCTGAGCTTTGCCCTGGTCATCCCGGCTGCAGTCATCGCAACGATGGCGGTCGGACTCTCATCCGCCGGTGCTGCGGCGGTTTCCGGACATAACCCAGTTGGCTATTTCGACTCCATCAAGGCCCAGAACGGCGGGTTCTCGGTCTCGGGTTGGGCCGCGGATCCGGATTCGTCGGCATCGGCCACCGTGATCGTCACGGTCGACAAGGTCGCCGTCGCCAAGGTCACGGCCAGCGGATCCCGCCCGGACGTGGCCAGCGTCTATCCCGCTCTGGGCGCACACCGCGGCTTCAGTGCGTCGGTCGCGGCGAAGATCGGTGCTCACAATGTGTGCCTGAGTGTCGGCAACATCGGGACCGGTTCCTCTTCGGCTATCGGCTGCCGGGCGGTGACCGTAGCCTCGGCCGCCGCGAGTTCGACCGGAACGCCGAAACCCGCTCCACCGACCAAAGCCCCGATCGGCTACCTCGACGCCACGTCCTACTCCAAGGGGACCGTCTACGCCAGCGGATGGTCGATCGACCCGGACACCACGGGGGCTGTCCGGGTCGAGGTAACCGTGAACGACACGGTCATGGGAAAGGTGCTGGCCAACCTCGTCCGGACGGATGTCGCAAAGGCCTATCCCCGCTCAGGCGCGGCCCACGGTTTCTCGGCCGCGATCAAGCACACCTTGGACTCGGGCAACTACCGTTTCTGCGCGGTCGCCAAGAACACCGGTGCCGGTGCCAGCACATCGCTGGGTTGCCGCATCGTGACCGTGCTTCCGGTTGGGGAACCGTCCGTTCTCAATACCGCGACCGCGAGCCAGGCGGCGGCGGCTATGCAAGCGCAGGCCATCGCGTCCGGCGCGGCTCGGGCCGTCGACTTTCCGGTGAATGCGTCCTCCGCGGCCCGCATTGCGATCGCCGCTCGCGCCCTGCTGCAGCAGGCCAACGGCCGGCTTGCGGCTCCGGTCGTCAAGGCGGGAATCCCGAAGTTCACCCGATCGACGACTACGGCCGTTGTCGACGTGCAGTCGGTGATGGGGGTCAAGCCCAGTCTCGGCTCCTACCCGGCCGCTAAGACGGGCGGACGGGCTGGAGCCAACCGTTCGCTGGAGGTGTTCGGCAACGACCCCGTGTCACTGCCCGGGGCCGCTGGTGACGGCATCGTGGGTGCCGCGGCGGTCTTGCCGGCCAACGGCCGCACTGTCCGTCCGAGCATCCCTGGCTACGCCGCCGGACACGTGACGCTGCGAGCCGAAATCGCCGTCAGCAATGCCTTGAGCCTGATGGGTGCGCCCTACGTATACGCCGCCGCCGGACCCGGAACCTTCGACTGCTCGGGCATGACCCAGTGGGCTTGGGGCAAAGCCGGCGTCAATCTCTATCACTACACGGTGACCCAGGCCGGACAGGGCGTTCGGGTTCAGCCGAATCAGATGCTGCCGGGTGACCTCGTGCTATTCGGCAAGGACCTGCACCACGTCGGGATGTACCTCGGCGCCGGGTACATGCTCGACGCGCCATACACGGGCGCGTATGTGCGAGTCGACAAGATTTCGGCGTTCGGAGACTTCACCCTCGCCGTCCGTCCCTGAGCGCCCGCCGCCGTGGAGCGGATCTGACGTCGGATCTGACGGCGTCGGGTGTGAGGGTGTCGGTTCTGACGGCGTCGGGTGTGACGGTGTCGGTTCTGACGGCGTCGGTTCTGACGGTCAGCGGGCATGATGTAACGATGTCAGCCGAGTCTGGACCGGAGACGGACGCGCCACGCACCGATCAGGCGCGGGCCGATCGGCAACCCGGCTTCGCGGCCGCCCAGGACCGGATCGAGTCCTTTGAGCCGCAGCCACCCAACTGGCTCAAGCCAGCGCGGAACCGCGTGATCGCTCTGCCGGGCGGGTTGCTGATCTGGAAGTTCGCGGTGGCCGTGGTCGGGGCGGCGATCGTCGCGCTCGGAATCGTGCTGGTTCCCTTGCCGGGGCCGGGCTGGGCCATCGTGTTTCTCGGCCTCGCGGTCTGGGCAACTGAGTTCGCCTGGGCCCAGCGCACCCTCGGCTGGGCCCGAGGCATCCTCAAGTCGTGGACGGACTGGGCGCTGCGACAGTCACTGTTCGTGCGCGGCCTGCTGGCACTGGTCGGTTTGGCGTTCCTGGCCGGCCTCGCCCTGTTCGGGTATTGGACCTTCGTCCGGTGATGGGGTCCTTGCCGGCATGTAAGCTACCCGAGGTTTCCGCACAAGCTGCGGGCGATTAGCTCAGCGGGAGAGCACTGCCTTCACACGGCAGGGGTCACTGGTTCGATCCCAGTATCGCCCACCACTACAGGCTCGACAACGACCCGGATCTCGGCATCTCCGCGCTATCGCAACGAGCACGACGCCGATATGACCGCGTGAGCAGTATGTCCATCCTCCGCGGCGTGACGGCGTCCTTGGTTCAAGCCTGTGAGGTTTGGTCCGTCCATTGCATGCCGTTCCAGTAACGCTGTGCAGTGAGCCCTTCAGGATCGGGATACCAACCTGCCGGGACCTGGGCCGTTTCACCGGCGGGTGCGGCGCTGTCGGCGGCCAGGATGTCCTTGTGGAAGCGCTTGTTGATGTAGAGGCGTTCACCGAGATGGTCGCAGCGGTACCACAGACCGGTAGGCGGGCCAATTCGTGTTGTTCGGGGTAACTCACGCAGCACAGACTTGACCGGGGTCATGCGGAAGCGACCGGATCGACACACGAGGACCCGCCGGTCCGTCGCGACGATCACTCGGTACGAGTTGCGGATAAGGATGATCCAATAAGAGATCAACGCCAACCACGCGCTGGTCGCCTGAGCTGGTATTACCGCTTGCACGATCTCACCGGGCTGAAGCACATGCGTCGCATTCGCGCGGATCTTGTCTCGACCCAAGCCTCTTCCACGCTCATGCGTTCCACTGTGGACCGCCCGCAGCCGTGCGGCCATTAGGGCAGACCGAATCCCGATTCCCCGCGTCCGCACATCGGCATATCCGGGCGTTGCGTCAGAGTTTTCAACCCGGATATGACCGGATGTCGGTTTGGTGGTTATCGCCCAGCGGGCGGGCCGTGAGCTGCCGTGGTCCGCATCCACAACATCAGCGGCGCAAGGAAAACGATGCCAAGTCCGATCAGCGTGCGTCCCAAGTCTCGATGCCCGAGCAGAGTTGCCGCAATTCCTGTCGCGTCCACCAAGACCAGTAGCACGGTCACCACAAGCTGCGGAACCGTGCGTCCGCGTAGCTGCTCGATCATCGGCGACATGGCAGGAGGGCACCTGCCCGATGCTCCCTAAGATCGCGAACGGCCTCACCCACAGCTCCGCGCATCGACAGATCCGCGCGATCGGAACGCGCCCGCCAGGCAAGAGCGGACGTTTCCTGCCGCCAGGCTGTCCGGCGCCATGGGAAACTTGTGCGGTGCGTTCCATCGTTGTCATCTCCTGCACTCTCGCTGCGCTGGCCGCGCTGTCCGGATGCTCACCTAGCGGACCCCGGGTGATCGTTCGGAACGACTCCGATCAGCAACAGCACCTCTTCTACTGCGACAACGACGACTGCACACACGGCATCGGTGGCAACGACGTCGTCTTGAAGCCAGGCAACGACGCCGACGACTACTGGAACTCACCCGACCCCACAGGGCCGATTGGCGTCGCCATATATCCCGGCGATCTGCTCCTGGGCTGCCTGGCGAACCCCAGCCAAGGCCAAGACAATCCACCCACGAAGACGTTGCTCACATCACAGGTCGTCGCCTGCCCCAGCCAACGTAGTGCTCGGCCCAAGGTGACAATTCACAATCCAGGAACGTAACCTGACATCGGCTATGCGTGGCCATGCAAGTGGTCCTACGTTGGTTTGACAATGACTGGTTCGGGGCGTTGTAGTTCTACAACAGACCTACCCGCCTCAGCACGATGGAACAATCGTCGCTATGCCCGACGAACCGCAATCCCCTGAGCAGGACGCGTTGTTTTTGGCGTACCGATCCGCAGTCGATGCACAAGGGTTCTGTACTTGCTATGAACTGACCACCGACAGCGATAGTGGAGACGGTCCGGAGACCTATGAGTGTGAATGCGGTGCGTTCAGTGGCGAGTACGCAAACTGGCACGTAGGCGAGGCGGCACTCGACGCGCACCTGGACGACCAGGAGCATCAGTACCTCGAGTTCACCCGGACGTGGTGGGCAGCTCACGGCGAGAAGGCGCCACCGTGGATACGGTCCTATCTGCTAGACGAGCATTGATGCTCTCCATCTGTTTGCCACTCTCCCGCACCGTTCACGCCATCGCGGCATGAGGGAGCAGGGTCAGCCACATATGAAATGCTGCCCGCGTGGAACCCTCTCTCGGTCCTCATGAGCTTTCCGCCCGCTCACCGTCGGGACGCAAGGTAACCGTGCGGGCCGTGCGTCGTGGCCAACTGCTCCGCAACCTCAACGACGGCAGCGGACAAGCAGCGGGTCTGCTTATCGAAGTCGCCGTGAAGCTTGGCGCATTTGGGCTATCGCAGCTCCGCGACGGCTGGACGGTGGGCATCGTGTCAGTGGACGAGGAGCCATGGGCCGGGCAGCGCGTGCTCTACCGAGAGAAACTCAGCGAAGCCGACCCCAGCTCGCGCCTCGAAGAGTTGATGTGCGGCGTCGAGACCGGAACATTGCCAATCCCACAACCACTGAACTGGCGGTTTCGGAGGAAACCGCCGACTGTCTGAGCGGAGCCCTAGTGGTCGCATGGCATCCGCCCATCGCGATGAGCGGACGACCGCGCACATACTCAATGCTGTGGTTTGCTCCGGCTTGCGTGCCAGCCAGGACAACATGGTTGCGGGAGATGCGCGCCCCTCGCGGCAGGAGCGGATGTTCGGCGAGCGGCAGGGTCGGGGGCGTTCGAATTGCTGGAGGTCATGCCGGTGCCACCTCCTTTGAGCCACTACCAGAGTTCTGCTAGGGCCTCTTCCCACTTGACGGTGAATCCGCATCCGGCAAGTGCTGACAGGATTGTCGGTTGCTGGGATGTCCAGAAGTAGGACGGTGGCAGCGTTCCGTTCTGGATGCCAATGCCGCCGCCCAGTCGGAGTCGGCTTCTGACCGGGAACACGACGGTGTCCGTGGTGGGGACGTATGTGACGGGCTGGTATCCGAAGAAGCGTTGAGCGATACATGGGCGCATCTCAATCCGCGCCCAGCCTGGAGCCGAAAGGAGTACGGAGAGCGGATACGTTGCGTTAACCCGGCCCATTCCGCCAGGCACGTGGCAACCGCCCGTCCATCGAAATCCAGTCGGCGGAAGCGGTGGTAGCGGGACAGGCGTGAGTGTTCGCGACCCAGCCTTCGTGTTCCAAGCCGCTTCGTGTGGACGCGCGATTCGCCTGTTTCCGAAGTAAGCGAAGACGATTCCCAGCACAGGCCCAACGCATCCGCAGAAGATCAGCCACGAGGACCCCGATACTAGGCCGACAGCTATAAACGCCAGGCCGCCGAGTAGACACGAGGCGTAGTACAAGCGTGTCTGCACGTTAGAACTATCGACCAACCAGCCAAGATCTGAACCTCGCGGTACACCCAACGCTGATCAAGGCCAAGATCAGAAGAGAGCGGAGACAAGCTCTAGCAACCACGTCAGGTCACCATCGTGGTTTCGTCCTGCCTGGGTGCCAGCGACAAGCCGGACAGTGGCCTACGCGAGCCTCGAAGGCCCCGGCCGAAACCTAATAGTGGCTCGGTTGCAGCCGTACGGCGCCAGAGGCATAGTCGGCCGACGCGTATCCGCTTAGCTCACGCGTCAGCTCCGCCAACGTGGCAATTGTGGACGCATCTACGTGCCGGCAGCCTATTGGCCGGTGTGCCAGACCGTTCCGGTCATTGCCCCTATGACTGCCACGATCTCTGCGACGAGACCGCCTACGACGAAGATGCCAGGCAGCACCCAATGAGCGAGCTTGTAGCCAACCGTGCCGCGCTCATCCTTGAGAGCCCTTAGCGGCCAGCCAAAGTACGGGCTGACGAACCAGAGGAACACTCCGAACGCAATTGCTCCCGCAGCGCTGCCTGCCACCTGACCCGGTGTCGTCACCCCGGGGGTGTCGGCAGCTCTCAAAACCATGCCGACAACCTACAAGCCGATCGACAGGCACTAGAGCCGAACATCCTCGATTCGGCATGAGAATGCGTCCAACGGGTCTGCCCCAGGTTTGGTTGACGATCTGGCGAGGCGTTGGTCTCGCTGGAAGGATCCTCATTGTGCCTACTCCAATGGCCTGCTGCGCCAGTACTTTCCGCCGGCACCGACCTATCGAGATGGTCGGCCGAGGAGATCGATGCCGTCGCTCCCGCGCTCAACACCCGGCCACGAAAGACACTCGACTAGAAGACGCCCGCCAAGGCCTTTAACGAGCACCTACTGTTACTCCAACAAAGCGGTGTTGCATCGACCAAGCCGATCATTTCACTCGTTGCCAATACTCGGTTCTCATAAGGGTGGCTACCGAAGCAGACATCTAGCGAATTTCGCCCTGACATGTGGTGGCCTCTGTCACATACGTATCCGGTCGATGGACTGGCGCGTATCAGTCACTCCTAGTTACAGTCCGCTATGGTCTTCCCCGGTTTGTCTCGATTCGTTTCCATTCGAGCTGTTCTCGCGATTGCGCTAGTACTGCCGATCACACTGGCGCTGGCCGGTCGTGCCGGCGCCGACCCCTACATCGAAGTCAGCACGCACACCTCGGTCGTAGTCACCCGTCTCAACCTGCAGAGCGTAAGCGGTGACCTGAGTGGCTACCTGACGATCGACGCCCGGATAGTGGACAGCGCGGCGGTCGCAACGGTGCACCTGCCGGCGGGGGGCGGAACTTGGGCAGTCGCCTCGGCAGTCGGGGACTGCGGCGCTACGACCAACAGCGCTGGCACCGATGTCAGGTGCGTTGTTCCGCGGGCCGGCAAGTACGTATTCACCGTGCATGTGCACCGGAAATCGGGTTCGGTCGCCGGGCTGTGGGGCTCGACCGGCGCCGCATACTCGGGACCACCGGACGAGAACGGCGACATCCGGGGGTTTGCGGTCACGAACCTCGACACATTTCCCATCGTCGACCTCGACGCTGTCCCGGTCAGCCCATCGACGTCCGTCACCGGCGAGGTGCGCCAGGTCGAGCTCGGTACGGACAGGGCGCCCGGGGGCGTAGACGGCGCAGCGATTGCGATCACGCTCAACGTGCCAGCCGGCGCCACCGCGTATGCGGCCGACGTCGCATTGCCGATCCAACCTGCAGCCGCCTGGACCACGACAAGTAACCGTCCTGACCGGGCGCCACGGTGGTTCTGCTCGACGTGGACTGTGCCCGCGACACCGACAGTGCAGACACTTAGCTGCGCATACGACGACGCCAACGGCGTGCCGATACCGTTGGAGGCCGGCGTGCACACACTGATCATGCATCTCGAGCACATCGGCGCTCTGGCGAGCGGCAGCACCGGATCGGTGTCCATCCGCACCACCCCTGCCGGTGGATCCGTTCCCGTCGACACATTCCCGGTCGTCGTCCAGGAGTGATCCGGGCCGGGTCACCAGGCGGATGACCGAACCGGCGACGAGCGGAATCCGGTTCGTATGCGGGGACGCCACAAACCCCTCTGAATCAGTTGCTCGACGAGTGCCTTGCGTTGGGCTGTCTTGGCTTGCAGCGTCGTAAGGCGGTCTTGTAGCAGGACTGGGCCGCGGGTGTTGGTCTCGAACGCGGTCAGGTAGCGGTCGATCGCGGTGCCGGTTCGGGTGATCTCGCTCAGGAAGTCGTGGGGGTGATAGGCGGCATAGAGGGTGCGGGCCGATCAGACGGTGATAAAAGTCGGCCTACGCCGCCGGACGGACGTGAGCTGGGATCCTGCTGGGGGGCTCGCTTGGCCGCCCGCAACCCTCAACTCCTGAGCTGTGTTCTAAGTTGCTGCGCGAGTCGCACCGACGCCTCGATCTCGTCTCGCCTGATCGACACGCTTTCGACGTTGATTCCGAACGGGACGCCGAGCGCGCGACAGTAGATCATAAGCTCGGTGGCCGTCGTAATGGCCAGCTGATACGACGCTTCGAGGGTATCGGTCGCGTGCCTGAGGTCGTTTTCGATCCAGCGCGGCACCTCGACGCCGAGCCAGCGCAGAAAATCGAGCGTACGCATCGACCCACACACCGAAAACGTGAACACGATCGGGGAGGGCGTTCGTCCGCGCGCGATGCACTCGTAGTGGTAGTCCGAGACGAGGTTCTTGGCCGCGTTAACGTCGTAAACCACCTGAGTCACGAAAAACCGGCAACCCTCGTCCTGCTTGGCCAATAGGCGCAGGTGTTCGTCCTCTCGGCGGCTGTGCCGTTCTGGAATCGCCACGCCACCGACCGACAATTTGGGGTTTGCTTCACGCCGAAGCGCTTGAGCTTGCGCGAGCGAGGTAGAGCCGGTGGCCTTGCTGGATGCGGCTCCTACGAGCACCGTCATCACGCGCGCGGGGTTCTGGGCACCGAGCCATGCCCGTAGGTCGGACGGCGCATATTTGCCGACGGCACGGTAGACGATGACCGGAGTCGGCCAACCCGTGAAGTAGTTCGCGAGATAGTCCGCGGGATCGAGTGTCGGGGTGAACGGGAACGGTCGCTCTGCCGGATTCCGCGCGACTTCGTCATCGATGTCGTAGAGGATCAGGCCGTCGAGATCCAGCGGGCGCAAGCGGGCGATGGTGGCCTCGGCGATCTGTTGCACGCGTTCGCGCGCGGTGGCCGCACGCGGCGGCGTCAGTGCAAACAGCAGGAAGTCACCTGTGCCGCGGTCGAGGCGGTGCACAAGGTCCATCGACAGGAGCGTAGCCGAGCCCTTCCGTGCCGCTGTGAACATGTTCGAGACCGCAGGACCAACAGTTCGACATCGTTCGCCGCTTCACCGCGACCACGGGTCACGACAAGAGCACACAGCGCCCGGAAGGCCGCGTAAAGAACAACACGGCCACCGGGTTCTGCGCGTGGTCGGGAAGGGGCACAAGATCGCCCTCCTCAACGGTGCGGTCACGACGTGGTCGAGCGCTCGAGCCGGTCGAGGGCGCCCTCGATCCACGATCCGGGCCGGAAGCCTTCGTGGTTGACCGCCCGGTGTTCGAACCGCCAGCCCTCGCCGGTGTGGACCAGCCGATCGCTGTAGCGGCCCCAATGATCCGGACCGGCCGCGGTCACGGCCAGGAAATACGCACTCGACCGGGCGTGTTCGGCGTCGACGAACTCGATCGCGATGGTCGAGACATGGTGGCGCAGCAAGGGTGCGTCGCCGGTGCTGGCCAGGTCGCGGATCGAGCGCTCGATCCGGTCGACGATCGCTACCCTGCCGGCGTACTCACCCGCGTCGAAGGTGCGGCCGCGGATCGACAGCACGCCGTCGGGCGCGAACTGCGCGGCGAGGTCGTCCGCCCGGCCCCGGTCGGCGGCCCGGGCGTACCGGGTGATCGTGCGGGTGATCTCGAACGTCGCCTGCATCTCGTCGAACGCAAAGTTACCTACCATAGTTCTGTCCTCCATAACTAACAATGTCGCACGACGAGCTTTCGCAGGAGTCGACAGTCACGCTTGCCGCTTCGTCGTTCACGATCCGAAGGCTGTTGTAGTTCGCAGGATCAGTCGGATCGACGAAACCACAGCCACGAGCCTGATCGACATCTCGGCAGCGACGACAACCAGACCCATCGACTCATAACGGCATGGTCGCAATCCGTCGCTTAGAACATCCGGACATGCCGCGACCGGTCGGTACCGGCTGCACCTGGTGTTTATGTCGTCGTTCGGACCTGCATGGGCACCATAGAGCCCGACAGGGCCGTATGGGCATTCACCGCCATCGCTGGGAGATGGCTTCGAGAATCCGCTCGAGCGCCGTGTCGGCGGCCGGCACGACTCCCAGATACGGCAGGAATCCGTGGATCAGTCCCTCGCAGCGCAGCAGCGTCACCGGCACCCCGGCCTGCTTGAGCGCCGCGGCGTAGTTCTCGGCCTCGTCGCGCAGCGGGTCGTACTCGGCGCTCACAACCACCGCCGGCGGCAAGCCACTCAGGTCGGTCGCCCGGCACGGGGCGGCGTAGGCCGGCACCGTCCGGTCGCGGTCCGGTAGGTAGGCGTCCCAGTACCACTCCATCTGTTCGCGCGAGAGCAGGTACCCGGTGCCGTTCGCGACGTAGGAGCCGTTGTCGGCGGGTACGTCGGTGACCGGATAGAGCAACACCTGCAGTGCGGGCGCATCGAGGCCGAGTTCGCGCGCTAGCAGGCAGGCAGCCGCCGCCAGGTTTCCCCCGGCGCTGGTGCCGGCGATGCCTACCCACGCGGGGTCGCCGCCCAGTCGGCGGGCGTGCTGCCGCGCCCAGCCGAGCGCCTCGACGGTGTCGATGAGGGCCGCCGGATAAGGGTGTTCCGGCGCAAGCCGGTAGTCGACGCTGACCAGGACAGTCTCGGTGCGGGTGGCCAGTCGCCTGCATAGGACGTCGTTCATCTCCAGGCCACCGCAGGCCCAGCCGCCGCCGTGCAGGTAAATCAGGACCGGCCGGTCGGGCTCGGCGCTGCCGGTGTATACCCGCACGGCGCGGCCGTTGTCCATCCGTTCGTCGTGCACGGCGATGATCGGCTCGCTCGGGTTCACCACCGGCGCGTTGAGCTTCTCACGCAGTCCAGCCAGGAAGGCGGTCGCACGATCGGGATCGTGCCGCGCGCCGGCCGGAAAGGCCAATTGCGCGGCAGATCCGTCCAGGAGCCGGCGTACATCCGGGTCGAGCGGCATGGCGCGGACCTCCTCAGCCTCGGGGCGAGTGCGTCGCAGATGGCAACGAGGACCAGCCGCCAGCGTCGACGGTGAGTTCGGCGCTCCAGTCACCGAGTCCGGGTCGGTCCCCATCTGAGTCCGGAGTCAACCCGACGAGGTCGACCAAGGAGCGGTATGCCTCGGCCGAGGCCGCTGACTGTGCGTCCTGCATGTCCTCTTTTCCTCTCGCGGCGGAATGGTCTCCATCCTGCCACCCGGGACCACGACGGTCTGGCTCGCATGCCGGCAACTAAGGCCCACCACGACGACACCTCGATGTGCGCCTCTTCGGATTCTGGCGGGGTTTGGTGGCCTCCGGGGCACGACCGTGCATCCCGATGTCTTCGATGCCGCACTCTCGCTGCACGACGCGTCGTATGCCATCGCCCACGACAAGCGGCGGCCGAACTACTAGCGGTCCGGGGATACGTTGCGGGATACATTGCGGGGATACGTTAGGTGCGATCGTCACTTCTTCAGCGAGGTCGCCGCTCCTACGACCGCCGACGCGCGGCTCGCATGAGGGTAGGTAAGGCCCACCACTCCGAAGTCCGGATTTCGGCCGGATTTGGGACAGCCTTTTGCGAACAATCACCGCACAGCGAAGACGACCGCAGGACGTGACTGGACAGCAACCCAGCCAACGACTGCTGGGCCGTCATTTGGATTCCTCGACCGGTTCGGACCGGCTGACCTCAGTCGTCGAAAAGATGTGTTGACGTGCCGCCCGGCGTAAGAGTAAAGCTTCAAACGGGTTCGATCTGCTAACTACCCCTGGAGTTGTCATGGCTGAGATGGTCGTAATCGAATTCTCCGCGCCCAATGCAGTCACTATCTACAACGAGGTGAATCGAATCTTGGGCTGGGAAGGCACGCCTAGCTCGGAACGGTGGCCAACTGGCCTGCTCAGTCACGCCGCTGGTGAGTCGGGCGAGAAGTTGATCGTCGTCGAAGTATGGGAGTCCCAGGAGGCTCAGGAGGAGTTCATGACCTCCCAGCTTGGCCCTGCATTTGCTGAGGCCAAGGTTCCTGAGCCCACGCGCGTCGAGTGGTTCAGCAATGTGGCGGACGTCCACACCCACGACCATTGAAAGGGCATACCCTCCAGGCGGTCCGTATCGGGTAGGGACTTCCATTCGCCGAACATCGCAATGTTCGGACTTCTACACACGGCTGAAAACACCCCAACGCCCGCCAGGACGTGAGTGGTCAGCAACCCAGCCGAATGCCCTGAAGTCAGCTATCCGGCTGTTAGCCGACGACCTCTCATGCTCTTAATCCGACTAAACGGATATTTATCTCACCATTAGTGAGAGTTCGGTGGCGGAGAGTAACAGTCTGAACGGTTGTGGAGCTGAGGGTGTAAGCGCACCACGACCCACCGGAGGAACCTCATGCTTGCCACGATTCCGGTGAAAGCCCTGCTCCTCGGCGCCGCCGGCTTGGCGACAACCGGAGGGGTCGCGCTGGCGGCGACCACCGGGGCCTTGCCCGGACCGTCCGTACATGCCAGCGAAACCGCGGTTTCCGCCGTAGCGAGCCACCGCCCGGCCGCTAGTTCCAGTGCCGCACTCAGCACATCAGCGGCCGACAGCTCAACGAGCACCAGCGGTGCCACGGCGTCGACCACGGCTGCGGGGCCGACATCAAGCAAAGCGCCCACGCCGTCATTGAAGGGCCTGTGCAACGCCTGGCTGGCTCGACCGCATACCCACGGCAAGGCGGACAACAGCGCGGCATTCCAGGTTCTGATCAGCACGGCCGGCGGCTCCGACACGGTGAACAGCTACTGCGTGACCCTGCTCGGACGTCCGACCTCGACCCCACCGACGACCAGCGCACCCAGCACCGGCGATACCCCTGAGCCTTCAGATCAGGCAACTCCGACCACCGGCAAGACTCACCCGACCGGCAAACCCACGGCTCTACCCACGCCGTCCCGCTAGTCAGTCACCGCCTGAGGTCGGCGGCTTTCAGCGGGCTGGGGAAGCTTAAGGTCGCCGGTGTCGACGACTTCTTCGGCGACCGCGAGCAATTTGCGGTGCGAGTGCTCGCGTTCAGCGGAGCGAGACAGCGCGACTGAGCTGTGCGCCGCGAGAGTGACCGCGGTCGTGACGCGGTCGTGACGCTGTCGTCGTTGAAGGCCTCTGGCTTGCTGGAGTAGAGATTGGGGGCACCGAGGATGTCGTCTTCATCGATCATCAGCGGATCGGACAGCATGCTCAGAATTCCGGTCTGCGTAGCCGCGGCTGGACTGAAAACAGGCCACCGCGCATCACCTCCGAAGTCGTCGGTATAGGTAGTTGCGCCCACCCTCAAAGCCGTCAGACACGGCCCTTCTTCGGCTGCCACACAGGCACCTAGTCGCCTAGTGCGACGGAGAGCTGGGCACGTCGCGGTAGCCTGCGCTGAGCTGACCACCGTGGAAGGGAATCCATGACCAGGGTTTCGTCCGATCAAGCTTTGTTGTCGGAATCCGTCGCGCGCGGCCCAGTGCTGCGCCTGATGATCGGCCTTCGAATCTTCTTTGCCCTGCTGGGGTTCAGCGCCCTGGTCACCGAAATCGCCACACTGGCCGCTAAACACCGCTTCAATGCTGGAAACTTCTTCAGTTTCTTTACGGTCGAATCCAACACACTCAGCGTGCTCAGCCTTCTGCTCAGCAGTTTTGCCGTGGCTACTGGCACAGTCAGTCGGGCCTTGGACGTGTTTCGGGGCGCCGTCACGCTCTACATGACAACGACAATCTTGATTTTCATCGTGCTGCTGTCCGGCTACCCGTCATCGGAGTTGACAGCGGTTAGATGGGACAACACGGTCCTGCACTACATCATGCCGATCGTCATCATCGTCGATTGGCTGATCTTCAGAACAGCCCGCCGGATACCACTCTCAATAGCCATGCTGTGGATGGCCTTTCCGCTGGCGTATCTCGTGTACAGCCTCGTTCGCGGTCCGATTGTCGACTGGTATCCGTATCCGTTCATGAATCCCTCAACGCATGGTTATGTCGGTGTGTTGATCACCGCGGTTGTCATTGCGGTGATCCTGGCGGTGATTACCTGGGGGATAGCCGGTGTCACTCGCCTACCGCCCGTACGGATGCTGGCGCGACCGATATCTGACACGCCTGACGTCTGATTCGTTCGCGCTTCTGATTCGTTCGCGCTTCTGATTCGTTCGCGCTTCTGATTCGTTCGGGCTTCAAATTTCAAGGTTTATCCTTACGTTCAAAGCATAATCCGAGTCGGGACGTTTCGAAGTCGCGCGAAGAATTGTCGGCGGAAAGTGTCGTACCCGGGTCGTAGGTTTGGGTCATGACAGCGACCGAGGACCAGCCCGTGGACGGGTCGTTGTTGCGGATCGATGACGCGATCAGTGTGTTACTGGATGCGGATTTGTCGCGGCTGACCGAGGATCAGCTACTCGAGCTGGTGCGGGCGGCGGATCGGGTGACACGCCGGTTGGCGGCGGTGGATCACCTGGTGTTGGGTGAGGTGATCGGTCGTGGGATCGCCGAGTCGCGTGGCTACCGCGACACGGGGTCGTTGCTGGCTCAGTTGACCGCTTCGACCTTGTCCCAGGCCCGGGCCCGCACAGCGGCCGTAGCGATGTTGGGGACCCGGCGGGCGGTGACCGGGGGCGTGTTGCCGCCGCTGCTGCCGGTCGCCGCCGACGCGGCCCGCGCGGGGTTGGTGTCGATCGCGCAGACGAAGGTGATCGCGGATGTGGTGCGGCTGGTCCCGGAATCGGACCAGCCCACCTACCGGGACCTGATCGATGCCGAGTTGACCGGGTATGCGGCCGCTGGGAGTGATTCGGTCACGTTGAAACACCTCGGCACCCGGATCCTGGCCCACCTGCACCCCGACGGTGACGAACCCCGCGACCGGCTAGCCGAGTGGCACCGCAGCATCAGCCTGCGGGAGTTGCCCGACGGCTGCGGTGAACTCCGCGGCCGGCTCACCCCGACCTGTTTAGCGGTGTGGCAGAGCGTGCTGCACCCACTCATGAGCATCCCCGCCGACAACTCCGGCACCGGCACCGGTTTCGACACCGAACCAGCCGGCCAGCCCGCCACCGACACGGAACCGGGCGTGGAGTCGGTGGTGGAGTCGATCCCGGATGACCGCAGCATCGATCAACGCCGCCATGATGCCTTCGAACACGCCGCCCAACGCCTCCTCGCGGCCGGGGACCTCCCGGCCACCGCGGGGGTGCCGACCACCCTGATCATCAGCATGACCCTTGACCAGCTCGAAGCCCGCGCCGGACAAGCCACCACCCACCACGGCGGCCACCTCAGCGTCCAGGCCGCGATGCGGCTCGGGGTCGACGCCAAAACCCTGCCCGTCGTGTTCGACCAACACCTCGGCACCCTCGCCTACGGCCGCGCTCGCCGCCTCGCCAGCCCCGGCCAACGGTTAGCGTTGTTCGCCCGGGACAAGGGCTGCACGTTCCCCGGCTGCCGGAAGACGGCCGCCCAATCCCAAATCCACCACCTGACCGACTGGGCCGACGGCGGACCCACCGACCTCAACAACCTGGCAATCACCTGCGGCTACCACAACGGACAGGCCCCCAAACAAGGGTGGAAAGCCCACCTCCACAACAACACCGTCTACTGGACCCCACCGAAACACATAGACCCCGAACAGCGACCCCGACACAACCCCATCCACCGCAGCTGATAGGGGGTTATAGACAATGCTCAGCCGGCAATGCCGTTGCCGCCTGCCCAAAGGTTGCTGGCGCGCCGGGAGACGCGAAAGCGCTCGGAGACGCTGGCCGAGGGTCTAGGAGCGATTGCGGCTGTACCGCCAGGCAGCAATAAGCGCAACGATGACGACCAGCAGGACGACATATTTCACGACACCAGGTTAACTGCCTCCCAGAACATCGCAATCGGTCGGCTTGTGCCGCAGCTGACCGACAACGGCACGCTTCTGGGGATTGTGACGGCGACCCGCTTCGTCCCGCTGATTTTGCTCGGCCCGCGGGGCGGGGTGGTCGCCGATCGCCAGGACACCAAACGACTGCTCATCATCACCTAAAGCCGCGATCGTGTCGTTGCTACTGGCGGTCATGTCGCTGCTCGGCCACGCCTCGCCGTGGGTCGTCGTGGTCGCCGTGCTCGCGCTCGGGCTGTTCAATGTCTTCGACGGTCCGGCCCGGCAAAGCCTAATCAGCAGCCTGGTCGACCGCCGCCACCATCCTGGTCGGGGTACTTTACCTGGGCCGGCGTGCTCGATCCGCGCTGGTGATCCGAGCTGAGAGTGTGGTCGCTGACCTCGCGGATGAATGAATGGCGAAGGGACTTGGACCGGCGTGAGCACCGATGTCTCGAGCACGGCGAATCCAATCGTGAAGCGCGTGCGCTCGTTGGCTCAACGCAAGCACCGTCAACGTGAGGCCGCGACCGTGGTCCACGGCATTCAACCGGTCCGGCAGGCGGTCGAGGCCGGCTTCGCTATCGAGTGCCTGATCGTTGCGCCCAGCCTGCTCAGCAGCGAATCGACCCGAGAATTCGTCGATGCCCAGTCGGCGAACGTCCGGGTCATCACCGTTACCGGCGACGTCTTCCGGCGACTATCGGACCGGGACGGCCCGGCCGGGCTGGCCGCCATCGTGGGCACCCGCTACAGCTCGCCGGACCACCTCGTTCCCGACGCGGGGCCCGTGACGGTCATCGCGCTTGATCGCATCGGCAATCCGGGCAACCTCGGAACCATCGTCCGCACCGCTGACGCCACCGGGGCTGCCGCGGTGCTGCTGGTCGGTAACACGGCCGACCCGTTCGATCCGGTCGCGATCAAAGCCAGCATGGGCGCGGTCTTCAACGTCCCGGTGGCCCGGCTGCCCGATCTTCCTGATTTCTTCGGGTGGGCCCGGGAACGTGACCTCGCCGTCGCCGCTACCTCGGCTCGTGGCCAGGATCCGTTGTGGCGAACGCACTATCCCGATCGGCTCGCATTGTTGCTGGGCAGCGAGGGCGACGGGCTGGACGAAATGAGCGTGCACAACGCTGATGTGAGCGTGGCGATACCAATGGTCGGGACCGCCGAATCACTCAACGTTGCCGTGGCCGCCGGTGTGTTGATGTATGACGTGTGGCGACTCCGGCGGCCCGATCACTGATCCGGGGCGAGACACCGGGCGCCGGAGTCCGGAAGGTACTTATGCAATAAGGGTATTTGCGGGCACACTCGGCGCTCTACCTCAAGGATGAGGCCCAGAAACTGTCGAGGGGGAGCGATGACATCAGCGCAGCCGAGTAGTGCAGCAGACGTCGACGAGATCGATCGGAGTCTCAAGGCCAAACACCGGGCGATGTGGGCGCTCGGTGACTATCCCATCGTGGTCACCGACATCATTGCCGAGCTCGGTCCGGAACTCGTCTCTGCCTGCGGGGTGAGCAGCGGAGATCGGGTGTTGGACGTCGGCGCAGGCACCGGAAACGCCGCAATCCCCGCCGCCCAGACCGGGGCTGAGGTCGTGGCCAGTGACCTGACCCCCGAGCTGCTGGAAATCGGTCGTCAAACGGCTGAGGGACGGGGAGCGGTACTGCGCTGGGAGCAGGGCGATGTCGAGAATCTGCCTTACGCGGACGGTGAATTCGATGTCGTGATGTCGTGCGTCGGGGTGATGTTCGCCCCTCACCATCAAGCCAGCGCGAATGAACTGATTCGGGTCTGCCGTCCGGGCGGAAGAATCGGAGTGCTGAGCTGGACGCCAGAGGGGTTCATCGGCCAGCTATTTGCCACCATGAAGCCATTCGCGCCGCCGCCTCCGCCGGGTGCGCAACCACCACCGTTGTGGGGCGAGGAAGCCCACGTCCGCGAACTCTTCGGCGATCGAATCACCGACATTCGGGCGGTCAAGCAGCAGTTGCCGGTGACTAGATTCGCGACTCCGAAAGAGTTCCGGGAGTTCTTCAAATCCGTATACGGCCCGACGATCGCGGTATATCGCGCTATCGAGGCCGATCCGGAACGGACCGCCACTCTGGACCGGGAACTCGATGCTCTGGCTGAGCGATTCGACCACGGCGGCTCTCACACCGAGATGGACTGGGAATATCTGCTGTTCACGGCCCGCAGGCACGGCGGCGACAGCGGTCAGTGAGCACGGCTACCTCGCCACGCACGGCGGGCCAGCGGCTTAAGGCGCTCAGCTGAGCAGCTCGAGGATCGCGTGCAGGGCATAAGTCACCGTTCGGGAGCGGATGTCTCGGCGTCCGCCGTGCAGATTGAGCTGACGCGCGACCATACGCGAGTCAGTGCTGACGCACAGATGCACGAGTCCGACCGGCTTACCCGGCGTCGCGCCGCCCGGGCCGGCAATGCCCGTCACTCCAACTCCCAGATCGGCCCCCAGCCGGTGCCGCGCACCGGCGGCCATTGACTCGGCGACCTCGGCGCTCACCGCGCCGACCTGATCCAACAACGCCTGCTCGACGCCGAGCAGATCCCGCTTCGCCTGATTGGAGTACGTCACGATCCCGCCGAGCACGTAATCGGAGGACCCGGCCAGATCAGTGAGCCGGCCGGCAACCAAGCCAGCGGTACAGGACTCGGCCGTCGCGATCGTCAGCCCGCCCCGGCGCAGAGCCGCCGCCACGAGGTCATCGATGGTTTCACCGTCGGCGGAGAACACCGATTCAGGATGCGCCGCCAGCAACACCGACCGCAGTCGGTCGTAACTCGACTGGGCATCGGGCCGGTAGCGGGTCACCACCTCAACCTCGCCCTCGCGTAGGCAGGTGGTGACCTCCAGCCCGGCCAGTTCCTGATCGTGCTCACGCAACGTCTGGGCCAACGCCGACTCCGGAAGCTCCCACATCCGGATGGTCGCCTGACGGAGTTCCTCGCGATCGCCGAGAGCCCTCTGTACCAGGGGATCGGCCAGCGCCGCCGGCCACATTCCCTGCAGCTCTCGTGGCGGTCCCGGCAGCACGAGCACCGGGGGACCGGGGTGACCCGACGGCGGTGAGACGATCAAGCCCGGCGCCGTGCCGATCGGCTCGAGCACGGTGGCGCCGACGGGCACCAGAGCCTGTTTTCGAGTGCCGGCCTCGGTGGCTTGCGTGCTGACGATCCAGCCCCGGTTGGCGCTGAGACGCGCGACGACTGCCGCGACCCGGAGGTGCAGCTCGACGTCCAGTTCAAGACGGAGGCCATAGAAATCGGCAACCACCTGCGCGGTCAGGTCGTCGGCGGTCGGACCGAGACCGCCGGAGGTGATGATCAGGTCGACACCGGCGTCCCGCAGGAAGCTGAGGCTGCGCCGCAAATCATCGGGCCGGTCGCCGACGACCACGATCTGGGCGATGTCGACGCCGATGAGGCGGAGCTGTTCAGCCAGCCAGGGGCCGTTGCGATCAGTCACCCGACCGGTCAGGACCTCGGTACCTGTGACGATGACGCCCGCGCGAGTGACCACGCGCCAATCCTAGGCAGGCGCCTACGGCTGATTGCGGGTTGGATCGGCCGTCGCCTAGAGATGATTGCGCAAGCGCTGGGCGCGCGAACCGAGGGCGGTACGCAGCTGGAAGTTGTAGATGACCTTGCGCAGTTCCTCGGCCACGCGCCCCGGATCGGTGAACATCAGCACGACCTCCCACCGGCCCGCGTCAGCTTCGCTGCGCTGCATCGCCGCGGTCGCCCGGGACGGCGCTCGTCCCGACGGCGGCATGCGGTCGGAAATGCGCGTGATCTCGGCCCGGAGATTCAAGGACCGGCCAGGAAGCTTGACGAGGACATCGATCTTGGTGCCAGCCTGCGCGTGTTCGGCCAGTACCCGATCGCGGGTCACGCAACGCAGGCCGGCCTCGCTGATATCGGCGATGACGCCGACGGCCTGGCGGTTGGAGTCAGAGGGCTGGGCGTCTGCGGTCGCATCAGGATGGGACTCGAGCCAGCGCAGGTTGACGGTTCCCATGATCTCTTCGCGTACGAACGAGCGACGCTGCTCGCGCCAGCTCGATCCCACGACATCCAGGTCCCACAACCACGCCTGGTGTTCACGGCGGATCGCAACTAATTGGCAGGGCAGGACCCAGATGCCGTTGGCGACGTACCAAGTCGCCAGCAGGGTGCTTCCGGCAACCACCCGGTCCTCGGTGTGTAGGTCCAGCGGACATAACACGGTCAGCGACGTCGCCCGTACGCTTTCCACCCGGCTCGGATAATCCTGGCCCGAATCGGTGCGCAACGTGATCGCTTGGTCCATGGCCGGTAGGCCGCTCATGGTCATACGATCGGCAGGTCGGCCGATGAATCAAGGATGAGCGGGTAAAGGCTCAAGACCTGGCCGGGGACTCGCCGTCCGGCCGAGCTGGACGCTCCAGGCCCTGGTAGGCCGTGGTGATCAGCTCGGCGCACGCCTGTAATGCAATGGACGTGCTGTCGATCTGCAGGTCGAACAGGCTCGGATCGTCAATGTCGACGTGATACAGGCGTTGTACATAGTGTTTGCGCGCTTGGTTGACTTCGCGCAGTTGAACCCGCGCGCTCTCGATGCTGATGTGCTGAATTCGTGCGGCGTGGCGGGCGCAGGCTTCATCTGGACCGAACAGCCGCACCTTGAGAACGTCGTCCTCATCGCGCAGTGCCGCCGCCCCGGCCCGTCCGAGGATGACCGCGCCGTCCGGTAGCGCCGCCCGCATGATCGCCTCGGCCTGCATGCGAAATACCTCGGACTCCTCCGGTATCTGTTGTAGATCTGGAGCGGCATCGATGCCTACTCCCAGAACTCCGCCGGCCAGCGGACGAAGCAGGCTGAAGAAGCGCTCGGCGGTCGATCGCTTGGGTTCACCCTCCTCGGCTTCAGCGACCGAAACGCGCAGTTGAGCGGCCACCGTGGAGCTGATCGCCCGGTCCAGCAGGGTCATTCCCAGCCGGTTCGCGACCTGCGTGGCCACAACGTTGCCGCCGGCTCCGTAGCCGGCCGAGATTGTCACACCCGGCACGTCAGTTCTCCCCGGCCGGTGCCGCATTGCTGGTGCGGAGGTGCACCTGCTTGACGAACAGCGCGGCAATAACACTGATCACGGAAATCGGTACGGCAACCATGAATACCCGATCTATCGAATGCGAGTAGGCCTGAATAATTCCTTCGTGCAGGGCTGGATTCGAGCGCTTTACAGCGTTGAGCGCCTGCGGGCTCTGGACCAGTTCGCTGATCTTATTGCCTGAGCCGCTCAATTCGCTATCGGGCAGGAATCGACGAAACTCTGAACGCAGACTCCCGGTCAGCAAGGCCCCGAACGCGGAGGCGCCGATCGCTCCGCCCATCGAGCGGAAGAAGGTAACCGAAGAGGTTCCCACGCCCATCTGGCGCATCGGGACCGCGTTCTGGACCACGAGGGTCAAGACCTGCATGAACAATCCGAGCCCGGATCCGAATACCAGGATGTACAGGCCGACGAAGAAAAGGGATGTGTGCGCCGCGATATGAGTCAGCAGGAATAGCCCCGCCGTAACCAGGATCGTGCCAGCCAGCGGGAAGAACCGGAACCGACCGGTTCGTGAGATATAGCGACCCGAAAAAATGCTCGTGAACAGCAGCCCCATCAACAACGGGAGCAGGAGCAGGCCCGAGGCCGTGGCCGAAACGCCGTGCACGAGCTGAAGGTATTGCGGTAGGAAGGCCAGCGCGCCGAACATGGCGATACCGCTCACGAACGCCATGATGTTGGCCAACGTGAAGATCTGTAGCTTGAACAGCGACAGCGGCAGGATCGGCTCCGGAGCCAGATGCTCGTGCAACACGAAGCCGATCAGCAGGATGGCTCCGCCGGCGAACAACCCGATGATCTGGACCGAGGCCCATGGGAAGTCGTTGCCGCCGGATTGGGTGGCCAACAGGATTGAGGAGACACCGAGGACGAGCAGCAACGCGCCCCACCAGTCGATGAGCACTTCGCGGCGCCGGAGCGGAAGCTTCAGTACGCGGTTGGTGACGAGCAGTGCCAGGATCCCCAAGGGCAGATTGATGTAGAAGATATAGCGCCAGTCCAGATGATCGACCGCGAATCCACCGGCCAGCGGACCAACCACGCTGGAGATCCCGAACGTAGCGCCGAAGTAGCCCTGGTATCGACCGCGTTGGCGCGGCGGAATGATGTCGCCGATGATGGCGAACACGAGTGCGATCAACCCGCCGCCGCCAACTCCCTGCAGTCCGCGGAAGGCGATCAGTTCATACATGTTCTGGGACGCACCGCACAGCACGCTGCCAATCAGGAAGACCACGATGGCCAGCTGGAACACCCGCTTGCGACCGTAGAGGTCGCCGGCCTTGCCCCACGCGGGAGTGCTCGCGGTGCTGGCCAGCAGGTAGGCCGTGATCACCCACGACAACAGGTCACTACGGTGAAAGTCACCGACGATTGTCGGCAGAGCGGTCGACACAATGGTCTGGTCCAGCGACGCCAGGAACGTCCCGAGCATCAGGCCGGACATGATCACCAGGATTTGCCGATGTGTGAATGCAGCAGAGTCGCCGGTCGACAACGCGGCCGGTTCCGCCTGACTCGGGGTTGTGTCTGATGCCGTCATACCGCCCTCATGTCGCTCCTCTTAAGTTGTTGTTCACCGCAACTTAAGCTGCCAGTATTGCCCACCGCAGGCAAGCCGATCCTTCGACCAGGCGCTAACGTGGCCACGTGAACTCACCTAGCGATCAGACGGATCGGCCGCAATCGATGCCGGATGCTTTACGCAGCGACCATCGAGATATCACCGCCCAATTGCTCGATCCCGAGTCGGTCGAGGATTCCGAGGCCGGCGACCTCAACCGGGAACAGCTAGTGATGGATCTTGTTCGCCATTTCGTAGCCGAGGAGCAATACCTCTATCCCACCGTGCGCGATCTCCTAGCCGACGGTGACCGCAAGGCCGGGGAAGCCTTCGCCCGTGACCGTGAATGTGAGCAGCTACTCAGGCGCCTGGAGGACCCGGCTCTGGATCCGGACCGGCTGGCCGAACTATGGCCGGTTCTTCAACAGTCCTTCGCCCACCACACCGAAGAGCAAGAGGTGCTGTTCGCCGAGCTGGCGGCGAGCTGCACGGACGAGCAATTGAACGAGCTCGGAGAGCAGGTCCGAGGCGTTGAGCAGATCGCTCCGACCCGGCCTCGGCGGATCGCGGCCTCGTCGACTGGGCTCAACAAAGTCCTCAGCCTGATCGAGGGATTCGTCGACCGGGTTCGCGATGAATACACCAACCGTGGCGTGGAGCCATCGCCCGATTCGGAAGAGAATCGCTGAACGCTGACGGATAATGGTGCAGATGACCACATCTCAGCGGCGACGGCTTGGTGTCGAGGAAGAGCTTCTGGTCTTCGACCGGCAGACGTGGCAGACGGCGCCGGGGTTCGACGCCCTGGCCGAGGAGACCTCAGGGCGCCGGTCGGAGTCGGTCGAACACGAACTCAAACAGGAGCAGGTCGAGATTGCCTCGGCTCCGTACCACGATCTCGATGATGTTGCCTCGGACCTGTCCCGTTGGCGCTCGATGCTGCAGCGGGCGGCGCAGGTCCGCGGCCTGGCGGTGGCTGCCAGCGCCACGGCCCCGGTCCGGACGAGGACAACGCGGACCTCGAACCCCCGTTACCGCCGGATGTCGCAACGCTTCGGCCTCATCGAGAATCAGCAACTGACATGCGGTATGCACGTGCACGTCGCGGTCCAGTCAGCGGCTGAAGGCGTGGCGGTGATCGATCGTATTCGGCCGTGGCTGCCGCTGCTAGTGGCCTTGTCTGGTAACTCGCCGTACTGGCAGGGTCAGGACACCGCACATTCGAGCTATCGAACGGTCGTGTGGGGTCAGTGGCCGACCAGCGGTCCGACCGAGTTGTTCGGCGATATCGACGGATACCGGGCGGCCGTAACGGACCTGCTGGCTTCAGGTTCGATCCTCGACGAGGGGATGGTGTATTTCGGGGCCCGGTTGTCTCGCAATTACCCAACCGTGGAGATCCGGGTGGCCGATGTCTGTACCGACCTCAGCCATGCGGTGGCCATCGCCGGCCTGGCCCGGGCCATGGCCGACACGGCCCGGGCTGATGCCGCCCGTGGCATCGCGCCGCTGGCAATCAGGGTGGATCTGCTGCAGGCAGCGATGTGGAGTGCTGCTCGATTCGGCGTAAGCGACACGTTGCTGGACCCGGTGCTGCGCCGGGCCCGCGCCGCCGCGGATGTGGTCGACAACGCTCTGGACGCGCTCCGTCCGGCCTTGAAGGCCAACGGGGATCTGGAGCGGATCGAGACAGCGCTGGGTGAAATTCTTCGCGAGGGCAACGGCGCGGACCGGCAGCGGGCTGTGATGCGCGAAGTTGATCAGCTCGAAGCGGTGGTCGAAGACTTGGCTCGGCGCACGGCACCCGAAGCTGTGTAAACGGTAGGTTAGGCCCGGAACAGGCTCACACTCGAAATCCGGAACTTCAGTGCAGTATGGACGTATGCCTATTATTCGTGCAGTTGCTCGTCCACTGTTGGCAGCCACCTTCATCATGGGAGGCATCGATGCCCTGCGCCGGTCGAAGGCCAAGGTGCCGGCAGCGGATAAGGTTGTCGGACCACTAACTCAGGGCGGGGCGCCAATGAGCACTCAGCAGATGGTGCTGGCTGACGCGGCCGTGAAGGTCCTCGCCGGCTCGACGCTGGCTCTAGGCAAGGCCCCTCGTCTGTCCTCGGTCGCACTCGCGGCCTCGCTCGTGCCGACCACAGTGGCCGGACATCGGTTCTGGGAAGAACAGGATCCCGCCCAGCGCGCTCAGCAGCGGTTGCATTTCGTCAAGAACGCCAGCATTCTTGGCGGCCTGATCCTGGCCGCGGTCGATACCGAAGGCAAGCCGTCATTGGCCTGGCGCGCTCGCCGGACATCCCGTTCGGTCAAGCGGCGAGCTGCCGAGAAGCTGCAGGCGGCCGACTCGCACCGTCCCGAGCTGCACCGTCCCGAGTTGCACCGTCCCGAGTTGCACCGTCCCGAGCTTCCTGCCCTAGATATCCACTTGCCTGACCTGCGCGCCCGCCAGGCCGGTGATGCCATCAAATCAGTGGCCGAGAATCTACGCAGCTCGGCCAGCGACGTCGTCCACGACGTGCAGCCGCAGTTGGAGGCGGGGCTGTCCAAACTCCGAGGCACCACCGCTGACCTCCGTTCTAAAGCGGCCGCGCTTGGCTAGCCGCTCGTTCGGGGTCACCGTCGATTGCCGTGATCCGCAGCGGCTCGCACGCTTCTGGCTGCTTGCGCTCAACTACGTGCCCGCGACACCCGACGTGACCGGCTCATCCGGGCACGGCCGAACTGTCGGCGGCGACGAGCTGGGCCCGACGATGATCGTCGATCCGGAAGGTGTCGGCCCCCGAATCTATTTCCAACGCGTCCCTGAACCGAAGGCGGTCAAGAATCGGTGGCATCTGGATGTTCTGGCCGGCGAGGAGGGCATCCACGAAGTTCTGGATCTTTTGCTAGCGGCGGACGCTCGCATGGTCCGCAGCTCGGATGATCCGGATGATGTCTTTATCGTGCTGCTCGATCCGGAGGGCAACGAGTTCTGCCTTCTCGAGCGTTGATCTGCTACCCAGCGGATCGATGTCGAGCGCCAAAATGGAACTATTGATTAAGTGCGCGCGGGCAATACACAAGACAGTGCAACTGCGAGCGCGTCCGGCGTCGGGTTCAGATCCGAGCGGGGTCCGTTACTCGTAGCGCTGATGTTGTCGACATCATTGGTGGCGATCGACTCCACAATTATCGCTACCGCTGTGCCCTCCATCGTTTCCAGTATCGGTGGATTCTCCGAATTCCCGTGGCTTTTCTCCATCTATCTCTTGGCTCAAGCAGTGACCGTTCCGGTCTATGCGAAGCTGGCTGATCTTTTCGGACGCAAGCCGATCATCCTCGTCGGTATCGGCTTGTTCCTGGTCGCATCGATTCTGTGCGGCTTCGCCACGAACATGGTCATGTTGATCGCTTTCAGGGCGGTACAAGGCTTGGGGGCCGGAGCAGTCCAGCCCATGTCGATGACGATCGTGGGCGACATCTACACCTTGTCCGAGCGTGCGCGAGTGCAGGGCTATCTGGCCAGCGTCTGGGGAGCTTCGTCGGTGGTCGGCCCGACGTTGGGCGGGGTCTTTTCCGAGTACATTTCTTGGCGATGGATCTTCTTCATCAACATTCCGTTGTGCCTGCTGGCCGGCGCGATGATTCGACGGCGCCTGCACGAGAACGTCGAACGCAGCCGGGTACACATCGACTATCGCGGCGCGATGTTATTGACCACCGGTTTGACGCTGATGATTCTCGGCCTGCTCGAAGGCGGCCAGTCGTGGGCCTGGTGGTCCGTTCCGTCGGCGGTGATCCTGGTCGGCGGAGTCGCGATATTGATCATTTTTTATCTGTACGAGCGAACGGAGGCCACTCCGATTCTGCCGCTGTGGGTATTCCGTCGTCGTCTGCTGGTGACCTCCTCTCTCATCTCCGGCGGTGTCGGTGCCGCTGTGATCGGTTTGAGTTCCTACGTACCGAGTTACTTGCAAGACGTGATCGGAGTCGGTCCGGTGTTGGCCGGGTTCGCTCTGGCCGCCTTGACATTGGGCTGGCCGCTGTCTGCATCTCAGGCCGGGCGGATCTACCTACCCTATGGATTCAAGCACTGCGCCATGGCTGGTGCGGTTCTGCTTCTCATCGGATCGGGGCTTTTGCTGCCTCTGGGCCGTCACTCCAACGTGCCCGAGGTGGCCGTGGCCTGTTTCGTGATCGGACTCGGCATGGGGTTCATGGCCGCGCCGACGATGATCGCCTCCCAGGCCAGTGTGGAATGGAATCAGCGTGGTGTCGTCACCGGGAACAACATGTTCTTTCGCTCGATGGGAAGCGCGGTCGGGGTCGCCGTGTTCGGTGCTATCGCCAATCGCAGCCTAGGCGCCCACGCCGACGTCGGCCCCGACGGCCATGTGAACCCTGATCTGCTCACGCATGCCGTTCATCATGTCTTCATTGCCGTCGGGGTATTGGCCGTGCTCATCGCCATCGTGGTCATGCTGCTGCCCTACGACAGTAGGGGCGGCGACAGTAGGGGCGGCGACAGTAGGGGCGCAGCAAGCGAGCCTTCCGGCGATGATTACCGAATCGAATGAAAGGCCCGCGGCCGGCACTTACGGGGGATAAGCGCCGGCCGCGGGTGGCTGTTGGCCGTACCCGGGTGGTTAGGGCAGGTAATACATCGGGTTCGGCCGCTTGAACGCCTTACCGGCGTACCCGGCCCTTGGCCAGGCTGGCTTCGGTGCCCGCCCGTTGTGATTCCGGACGGCCAGTCACGAAGAACACGGTGTAGCCTTTGCTGGCGCAACCGGGATCGTGAGTGCGCTGCATGCAAGGGTCCCTTCGGGTTCACCGACCGATGTGGCTCTTGTTTCAGAGCCAGAACTCACAGTTCCCCTTGGGCTGTCACATCCGCGTAATCTTTCCGGTGAATTACCGGGATTTAGAGTTTAGTCGTTTCGAGATCATTAGGTTGATATAAGGTTTAACACCATCTCTATGGCGAACGCGCGCCGAAATGGTGAACGCCCCGCCGATCGCGGCGAGTGGCCATCGATCGACGGGGCGTCCCTGCGTTGTCGCCTTCACGCCACCAGCGGCCTGCTAGTGCTTGAACGCGTCCTTGACCTTCTCGCCGGCGTCCTTGAGGTTTGCTTTGCTCTGATCGAGTTTGCCCTCTGCTTGCAGGCTTTCATCGTTGGTGGCGTCGCCCGAGTGCTCCTTGGCCTTGCCCTTGAGCTCTTCAGCCTTATTGCGGATCTTGTCGTCGAGTCCCATGAGGGTTGCTCCTAGCCTGCCGTCTAAGAACCGGCATCGTGTTACGGCTGTTTGCTGAGCCACTACCGACACTACCCCGATGCATGGCGGCGCGTGGCCTCGTGCACTCGGCTCGATTCAGTCGGCATCCGGATGCTCGCCGGTCGCCGGGTCAACCAGGGGCGGGTCCGTCGAGGATTCCTCCTCGACGGATTCGCCTTCGGCTATCGCGCCCTCGACTGCGGGCAGGGGCGCTCGCAACGCTTTGACGAATGAATTGGAGAAGGCGACGAAAGGGACGGCAATCAGAGCACCGCCGATGCCCCCGAGAATCGTCCCCGCGGTGACCGACAACGCCACCGCCAGCGGATGGACCTCGACGGCTCGGCTCATGATCAGTGGCTGCAGCAGGTGCCCCTCAAGGTTGAGCAGCGCCACGATCACGATGGCCACCACGATCGCGGCCGCCGGACCATGCTCCAACAGCGTGATCGCTACGCAGACCGTTCCACTCAGAGTCAGGCCGATAAGCGGAATGAAGGATCCCAAGAAGATGAGGACGCCGAGCGCGGGAGCCAGCGGAACCCGCAAGATGACCAGCACGATGCTGATCGTCACGGCGTGGATCACCGCGATTGTGACCAGGCCCCGGATGTAACCGCCGAGGGTGTGCCAGCCGTTGTGACCGGCGGCCGAAATTCGTTCTTGAGCCTGTCGCGGGAACAATCGGACCAGCCAAGCCCAAATCTCGGCGCCGTCCCGCAGCAGGAAGAAAGTCGTCAGCAGCGTCAGCAGCAGCCCGCCGACGAACTCGAGAAACGTCTGAGCGGTTTGCAGGGCGCCGGACAACAGTTGACCCTGATGGTCCTTGATCGCCGCCTGCAGGTTGTCGATCGCCTTGTCCAGGTCGGCCTGATGCAGATGCAGGGGACCGGTCTTGAGCCAGTCCGAGGTCTTCTTGCTGAAGTCGACGATCTGGTCACCGAGTTCGGCCCAATGGGTGGAGATCTCGTACCCCACGAACCAGCCCAGCAAGCCGAGTACCACGATGCCACCGAACAGAACGGTGGCCGTGGCCAATGATTTCTGGACGCCTGCTCGTCGCAATCGAGCGACGACCGGATGCAGGATCGCCGTCAGGAACAACGCAATGACGACTGCGGAAACGAGCAGGTAAACCCGCAGCACGATCAGCAGCACAAGGTAACCGGCGACGAGCACAACGATGCTGCGGGCTGCCCATTCCGAGGCGACTCGCATGGAACGTGTCACCGATTCGCGGTCGCTGTTCAGGGCGATACCTCCCGGCCGGGCAATGCGTTGGTCGGGCAATACTCAACCACGCCGGGCTACGGATCGGTGGGAGACGGGCCTACCGGAGACGGAGCGGGCGGAGCTGGGCTCGGCGGCAGCGGTTCCGGTGGATCGCCGGGGTTGGGCGCCGGCGGGGCCGGGTCCGGTCCCGGTGTCGGGGGAGTCGGTGGTGTGGGAGCCGGTGGCGTTGGCGCGGGTGGCTCCGGGCTGGGACCTGGGACGGTCGGTTCAGGGTGGATCGGCGGGACAGTCGGGCTCGGATCGATCGGTGGGATCGTCGGGCTTGGATTGACCGGTTGACTCATGGCTGACCTCGCTGACACGGCTGGTCGTATCTCCAGGCGGTACGGCTGCTGGTTGAGCCTGACACGACCGTACGCCACGCCGCCACTATCTGGGTTTGCTGGCCGCCAGACCACTGCATCGGCGGGCCTGATCCCATTGGGTCAGGATCCGCGCCCGATTCGCTCCGTTCGCCGGAACGCCGATACCTCGGTTGTCGAGTTGGGACGGCTCGAAGGCCGAGGACACGATTTTCTTTCCGGTGACCGTCAGCGTCAGCACTCCGTTGTCGTCCTGGTCGTTGCCGAAGGATCGCCACCAGAAGTAGTTGCCCAGGCCGTAGGCCACGAACTTGCCGTCCGGCCGCCATCCCGCTCCCTGCAAGACGTGGGCGTGGGTGCCGACGACAGCGTCGGCGCCGGCCGCGGCCAGGGTGTCGGCGATCGAGCGCTGATCCGCGTTGGGGCAGCTCTGATATTCCGTTCCCCAATGCAGATAGACGATCACCAGGTCGGCCTGAGCACGGGCTTGCCTCACGGCCGCTACGAGGCGGTCGGAGTAGGCACTGGCGATACCGGCACTGGTCGGGGTGGCCGTGAAGCGGGCCAGCGTCTCTTCCTGGACCTGACTGGCCGCGAGAAAGGCCAGCTTGACTCCGTTCACGTTCAGGTAGTACGGGGCGTAGGCCTGTGCGGCGGACGCCCCGATGCCGATCACCGGAAATTTGCTGGCCTTGATGGCACTCAGCGTCTGGGCCAGACCGGCGGCGCCGAAGTCGGCGGCGTGATTGTTGGCCATGGTGGCAAGGTCGATGCCGGCGTCCTTTAATGCGGTGAGCGCCGACGGTGGGGCCTGGAACGTAAAGCTCTTGCTTTCGGGTCGGCCGCCGACCGCGATCGCCGTTTCCAGGTTCACCATGGTCACGTCCGCTTTGCTCAGTACCGCGGCCGAATCTCCGAAAGCGGTCGCTGGATTGGCCTGCAGACGCGTCAGGGTGCGTTCGGCAAAGTGCACATCGCCGGCGAAGGCAATAGTCAGGTGGCCGGGTAGGACGGTGCTGGTCGGGCTCGGTCTCGGGGTCGCGCGCGAGGCCGTGGGTGCCTTGGACACGGCCGAGGTGGAGGTCTCTTTCGCTTTCGAAGCGCGGCTTGTTCCGCCGGCGCAGGCAGCCAGCATCAGGGCGCTCACGGTGACTACGCTCACGGGCCCGGCGGTGGCTATAAGGCGTCGGAGCGTTTGGGGCACGGCACTAGCATGCAGGCTGAACCGGAATTTCGTGCAACCACGTCCGGCTCAGGGTGTCATTGTCCATATAGGCCATGCCGATCGATCGAGGAGTTCTTCGTGTCTAGCGTCTCCCAGCAGCCCGACCGCCCCGCCGTGCTGTCGGTGGCCCCGGGAACGACGCCGCGGGCCGCGCTCGAGGCGGCCGGCATCGAGGTCAATGGTCCAACCGGTGTCGTGGTGGTACGGGACTCATCCGGCGCCCTGCGCGATCTCGATGTCCCGTTCACCGACGCCGATGACGTGGAAACCGTCGCGATCGATTCGCCGGACGGGCTGGCCGTATTGCGTCATTCCACCGCCCATGTGATGGCTCAGGCCGTCCAGGCCTTGTTCCCGGACACCCTGCTGGGGATCGGGCCGCCGATCGCCGACGGGTTCTATTACGACTTCCGGCCATCGCGTCCGTTCACCCCGGACGATCTCGGGGCGATCGAAAAGAAGATGACCGAGATCATCAAGGCTTCCCAGCGGTTCAGCCGTCGCGAAATTTCCGACGATGCCGCCCGTGCCGAGCTCAAGGCCGAGAAGTTCAAGCTCGAACTGATCGGTCTTAAAGGCGGTAGTGACACTTCCGAGGACGGCAACCACACCCCGACCGAATTGGACGCCGAGGAGCAGTCCCAGGTCGGCGGCGGGCAGCTAACGATGTATGACAACCTCAACCGCGACGGATCCATGGCCTGGACCGACCTGTGCCGCGGACCGCACCTGCCGACCACGCGGCGCATTCCGGCGTTCAAGTTGATGCGGACCGCGGCCGCCTACTGGCGCGGTGATCAGAACAACGAGCAATTGCAACGTATTTACGGCACCGCGTGGCCGACCAAGGATGCGCTTGCCGGTTACCTGAAGCAGTTGGAAGAGGCGGCCCGGCGCGACCACCGGCGCCTGGGGCAAGAACTGGACTTGTTCAGCTTTCCCGATGAACTGGGATCGGGTTTGGCGGTCTTTCATCCCAAGGGCGGTGTGCTGCGCAAGGAGATGGAGGACTACTCCCGGCGTCGGCATGAGCAGTCGGGCTATTCCTTCGTCAACACCCCGCACATTTCGAAGGAAACTCTGTTTCAGACCTCGGGTCATCTGCCCTACTACGCCGACGGCATGTTCCCGCCGATGGAGTTTGAGGGCGCAAACTACTACCTCAAGGCCATGAACTGCCCGATGCACAATCTGATCTACCGCTCTCGCGGGCGGTCCTATCGGGAACTGCCGTTGCGGCTGTTCGAGTTCGGGTCGGTGTACCGCTATGAGAAGTCCGGGGTGGTGCACGGGCTGACTCGGGTGCGGGGGATGACTCAGGACGACTCGCACATCTACTGCACCAAAGAGCAAATGGCCGGCGAGCTGAAGAACCTGCTCGACTTCGTCCTGGATCTGCTGCGCGACTACGGCCTGGACGACTTCTACCTGGAACTTTCCACCCGTGACGATTCACCTAAATTCATTGGTGAAACCGCCGAGTGGGAGGAAGCGACGGAGGCCTTGCGGCAGGCCGCGCTGGACTCCGGACTCGACCTGGTTCCCGACCCCGGTGGGGCGGCCTATTACGGACCCAAGATTTCCGTCCAAGCTCGCGACGCAATTGGACGGACCTGGCAGATGTCCACGATCCAGGTCGACTTCCAGCAGCCGAAACGCTTCGAGCTCGAATACACGGGTGCCGATGGCGAGCGGCACCGCCCGGTGATGATCCACCGTGCGCTGTTCGGATCTGTCGAACGGTTCATAGGTGTGCTGACCGAGCATTACGCCGGTGCCTTTCCGGCCTGGTTGGCCCCGGTCCAGGTCATTGGCATTCCCGTGTCTGAAGACCAGGTCGAATATCTGAACAAAGTCGCGGAGTCCCTGCGCGAGAAGGGAATCCGGGTCGAAGTCGACTCAGGAACCGACCGGATGCAGAAGAAGATTCGGACGGCTCAGCAGGCCAAGGTTCCGTTCATGATGATCGCCGGTGGCGAGGATGCGGCCAACGGTGCCGTGTCGTTCCGCTATCGCGACGGCTCACAGCGTAATGGTGTGGCCGTCGAGGCGGCCGTCGCTGAGCTCGCCGGCTTCGTCGCCGGCCGGGCCAACCATTCGCCCACTGATGCGGACTTCGGTTGATGGCGCAGGATGAGCTTGAGTTCGCCGGGGTTCCGGATGCTTTTCAGCGTCTGTGGAATCCTCACCGGCTCGTCTATGTCGGCGGTGATGCCAAACCCGAATCAGAGCACGAACAGCATTGCCCATTCTGCACGCTACCTGCTCAGCCGGACGCTGATGCGTTGATCGTGGCTCGGGGCAGGTTCGTGTTTGCCGTGCTGAACCTGTACCCGTATAACCCCGGTCACTTGCTGATCGTGCCGTACCGGCACTTTGCCGATCTCACCGAGCTCAGCGGCGAGGAATCCGCCGAGTTGGTGCGATTCAGCCAGATCGCGATGGCGACGGTGCGCAGAGTTGCCTCACCGCATGGCTTCAATCTGGGGATCAACCAGGGACAGGTTGCCGGAGCGGGCATCGCCGCGCACCTGCACCAGCACGTCGTGCCCCGGTGGGGCGGCGACATGAACTTCATGCCGATCATCGCCCAAACCAGAAACCTGCCTCAGATATTGGGCGATACCCGGGCGCTGCTGGCCGAGGCGTGGCCGGCCGGCTGAATGAGCCTGATGCCTGTTCCCGGACGCGGACCGACGCTGACGCTGGTCAAGCCGATCGCGCCCGGACCCGGTAACTGGGTCGGTGCTCCGAGTGCGGCGATCGACTTTGGCGTGTCCGGCCTCGGTGGTCCCGCTGTCGCGCTGGCCTATCGCGAGCGCAGCGTTACCGCTCGCGGAGCCGCAGTGGTGATCGCGCGGTGGTCCGGTGCAGACACCGACGAGGTGGTCGAGCTGGCGCGATTGGACAAGGACCGATTCGGTGCCGAATCACTGGAGCGTCCGGCCCTGATCCGCACCGATTCCGGTCAGTGGCGATTGTTCGTATCGTGTGCCACGCCCAACAGCAAGCATTGGTGGATCGATGTCCTGCAGGCCGACTCCCTGGCCGGGCTGGCCACGGCCGAGCGTCACACGGTATTCCCTGGAGATCGGCGCACCGCGGTGAAGGACCCGGTCGTGCACCGGCAAGCCGGTCGGTGGCAGGCCTGGATCTGCTGTCATCCCCTCGACGAGCCGGGTGCCGAAGACCGGATGTGGACCAGCTACGCGACGAGTGAAGACGGCTGGACGTGGATTGATCACGGCCCGGTCCTTCGTCCGACACCGGGAACGTGGGACGCCCGCGGTACCCGCCTGACGGCAGTACTGAGCGACGGAACTGCCTACTATGACGGCCGCGCTAGCGCCGAGGAAAACTTCTCCGAGCGGACCGGGCTCGCTCATTTCGACGGCTCGCAACTGGTGGCTAGCCTCGACGGGCCGGTCGCGGCCGTTCGCTACCTGGATGTGCTGGCCATGCCCGACGGGTCCTGGCGCATGTTCTACGAGGCCCCGCTGGCCGATGGCAGCCACGAGCTTCGCACGGAGTCAGTGAGAGGTTGAGCGGGCCTCGGTCAGCGCACGCAATGCCTCATCGGCATGTACGTCCATGTTGAATTCGCTCGAGATCACGGCCATAACGGTGCGATCGGTGTCGATGAGAAAGGTCTTGCGCTTCACCGGCAACGGCCCGAAGCGGCGCTTGACTCCGAACAGCGTGGCGACGGCACCGTCGAGGTCGGACAGCAGCGGGTAATCGAAGGAGTGTGTCTCGGCGAACTCCTTCTGCTTGGCGATCGCATCGGCGCTGATGCCGACCCGCTGGGCGCCCACTTCCGCGAACTCGACGCCAAGATCACGAAAACGGCAGCTTTCCTTGGTGCAGCCGCTGGTCATGGCGCCGGGATAGAAGAACAGCGCCATCGGGCCGCCTTCGAGCAGCGTGCTCAGTCGTCGAGCATTACCGTCCTGGTCTGGTAGTTCGAAGTCTGGAACTCGATCGCCTTTGCGCATGAGATCAGTCTAGGTACCAACTATGGGTGTTTCCCCGGTAGCCCCGAAAGTAAGCCCTGAGGTAATCCGTTAGACAGCCAGCTTCGAGCGCTGCGACGATCAGAAGATGGGATGGCAGATCACCGCGGACCCGCAGGCCTACGCCGAGCACGTGACGCCGTTGTTGGCACGAGACCCGACGGCTCACACCATCGCGTTGACGGTGCTCGATGCCGTGCGCAAGGGCATCCGGTGGTCCGACGAGCCGTGTTGGTTCGGATGGCACCAGGCCGGTGGTTCGGTCGATGGCGCGATCTTTCAGACGCCGCCGCATCCACTCGGGTTGGCCGTCGTACCGGCCGGATCTGAGGCGGAGCTCGTGGCGGTAGTGCGCGACGCGGGGCACACCGTTGCCGGCGTGAACGGCCAGATGGAGGCCGCCCGACGGGTAGGTGATGCGTGGCGGGCTGGAACCGGTGGCTCTGTCACCGAGCTGTTGCGCACCCGGCTCTATCGTCTGGACACGCTGAAGCCGCCGACCTCGTCAGCCGTTCGGGGTCGGCCACGGCGGGCTGGTCTGCATGACTTGGATCTGGTGATGGAATGGATCGTCGCCTTTCACCTCGAGAGCCATCCGGACACCGCGACCGCCAATCGCCAGCAGTTTCGGGGCAAGATCGAGGATGGACTGGTCTGGTTCTGGGAGCACGATGAGCGGCCGGTGTCCTTGGCCGGCTGCAACCCCACCACGTTCGGGGTGGCTCGTGTCGGTCCGGTGTACACCCCGCCGGCTGAGCGCCGGCACGGATACGGCTCGGCGGTGACCGCCGCCTGCACGCGAGATGCGTTGGAACGTGGCGCCGAGCAGGTCGTGCTGTTCACCGATGTCGCCAACCCGACCTCCAATGCCATCTATCAGAAGATCGGCTACCAGCCCGACCACGATCGGCTCACCCTGGCATTCTCGGCGTAGCCGCGAACTCCGGGGCCGCCCGACCGCGGCCGCCGAAACCCGCGGCTTCAGCCGAGCAACGCCGCGGCGACGGCCGCCGGAGCTGGCTCATGGCGCAGATAACTGCGGACGAAGGTGCCGGCGCCACCGGTGATGGAACGCAGAGTGGCCGCATAACGCAGCAGTTCAACGGCCGGCACCTCCGCGTGGACAACGCTGCGTGAGCCGGGTCTATCCGAATTGAGGCGCTCGGTGCCGGTCACCCGGCCTCGACGGCCGGACAGGTCGGAAAGCACAGCGCCGATGTGGTCGTCGGTCACCGTGATGTCGACGCTGTCGATAGGTTCGAGCAGTTGGACGTTGCCACGGGAGGCGGCGTCCTTGACGGCCAGCGCACCCGCGGTCTGGAAGGCCGCGTCCGAAGAATCAACGCTGTGCGCCTTACCGTCCAGCAGGGTGACCCGCACGTCCACGACCGGTATTGCACTGAGGACGCCATGTGCCAGCTGAGCGCGCACGCCTTTTTCCACCGACGCGATGAACTGATTCGGGATGGCACCGCCTACCACCTTGTCGACGAATTCCACCCCAGCATGGCGAGCCAGCGGCTCGACCGCGATATCGCAGACCGCGTACTGACCATGGCCACCGGACTGCTTCACCTGCCGTCCGTGGCCGTTCGCCTTCATCGTGAACGTCGAGCGAAGCGCCACCCGAACGGGCTCGGTCTCGATGGCGGCGCCGCCAGCGCGCAGTCGCGCCAACACCACATCGGCATGGGCCTCGCCCAGACACCACAGGACGAGTTGGGAAGTCTCGGCGTTCCGCTCGATGCGCAGCCCGGGATCGGCCGCCCCGAGGCGGGCCAGTGCCTTGGCCAAGGCGTCCTCGTCGTTGCGGGTCGAGGCCCGGACCGCGAGGGGGAGTAACGGCTCAGGCATCTCCCAGGCCAGGATCACCAGCGGCTGATGCTGGTTGGAAATGGTGTCGCCGGTTTCAGCACTTGCCAGTCGGGCAACCACGCACAGCTCACCCGCGAATGCCGATTCCAAGGGCGCGAGCCCGATCGAGAGCAGCGTGGCCGTTCTCTCGTCCGTGTCGTGGTCGGGGTGGCCGCGAGCCTCGCCCCCGTGCCCGGATACATGCAGCGGGGTATCGCTGCGCAGAGTGCCGGAGAACAACCGAACCAGCGAAGCCCGGCCGAGGTACGGATCGACCCAGGTCCGAACGACCTCACCGGCCAGCGGGCCGTCCGGGTCCGCCCGCAACACCGGTCCGTCACCGCCGATGGGAGTGAAGGCTCGCGGCTGCGGGCGCTCGACCGGGCTCGGGAAGCCATCGGCAATGAGGTTGAGCAGTTCAGTCAAGCCGAGGTCGGTGTGGGCGCAGACCGGGATGACCGGGTGGAAATGGCCGCGCCCCACTGCGGTGTGCAGATCGTCTCGCAGCTGCCCTCGATCCAGTGGCTCGCCGGACAGATACCGATCGAGCAGTGATTCGTCTTCGCTCTCGGCGATGATCGCCTCGATCAACGCATCCCGATCGGCATCGAGGGTTTGGGCACCAGCGCCCGTGGGCGGCGGCGACGGATCCAGCAAGCTGATCAGCCGGCTGCCCGTGGCGTCGGGAACGTAGAGCGGCAGCACCGAGTTGCCATCGACACCGCCAAAAGCCTTCCGGCAGGCCGCCACCGTGTGGCTGAGATCGGCCCGCGGTACATCTAACCGGTTGACCACCACCGCTCGGGGCATGCCGAGCGCGGCGCATTCCTCCCACAGCGCCAGTGTCATCTCATCCAGCTCTTCGGCGGCGGACACCACGAACAGCGCGGCATCAGCGGCCCGAAGGCCGGCCCGCAATTCGCCGACAAAGTCGGCGAATCCCGGTGTGTCGAGCAGGTTGATCACCACATCGCCATGGCGTAAGGGGCAAGCCGAGAGAAAGACCGATCGTTGCTGGGTGATCTCAACCGGGTCCGCGTCCGAAGTGGTGGTGCCGTCGGCGACGCTTCCGGCCCGAAGTATTGCGCCCGTGCTGGCCAGGAGATGCTCGGCGAGGGTGGTCTTGCCGACTCCTGAGTGGCCGACCAGAGCCACATTCCGGATGTCGGCCGGCTGTGACGGTGGGGCTACCGAGACCCGCACATGCTGGCTCCTCGCCGCGGATTTGACCGACATCGATCAACCACCCCTTTGCGGGCACATCAGCCAGTGCCCGAGGTTCGTAGATAGTGCGGGGACCGAAGGTGCTGAGTTCTCGATTCGACACCCGATTTCGGCGCGGAGCAAGACCTACCGGTCGGCACTGTCTGCACTGTCGGCACCGGTAACCTGAATCAATGTTGAACTGGCTCCGAGCGCCGATCGGACGGATCGTTGCTCCGCTGGCTCGCTCGCTGGTCCGAGCCCGCGTCACGCCGGACATGATCACCGTCGCCGGCACCATCGGCGCCACGGCATCGGCGTTGATTTTCTTCACGCATGGCCGCTTCTTCACCGGCACCCTGCTGGTATGGGGCTTCGTGATGTTCGATTTCGTCGACGGGGCGGTGGCCCGGCAAGGTGGGATGACCAGTCAGTTCGGTGCGGTCCTGGACTCGTGCTGCGACCGGATCGCCGACGCGGCCGTGTTCGGCAGCCTCGCCTGGTTCTTCGCGCGTAACGACCAGCCCGAGCTGTTCGCGGCGGCGCTGCTGTGTCTGGCCCTGGGCTCGCTCACCTCCTACATTCGCGCGCGCGCCGAGGGCGCGGGCATGAGCGCCAACGTGGGCATTGCCGAACGCACCGAGCGGCTGATCATCGTGCTGGTGGGTACCGGCCTCACGGGGTGGCCATTCTGGGTTCCCTACGCCCAAGCCATTGCGCTCTGGCTGCTGGTTGCCGCCTCGACTGTGACGGTTGGTCAGAGATTCTTCGTCGTCTGGCAACAAGCGGCTCTTCGGACTCAGCAGCAGGCCGGTCAGGACGTTCGATGAGACTTCCTCCCTGGGTCGCCGACGCAGGGTACGGCGCCGGATGGCGGCTGATCAGGACGGTTCCCGAACCGATCGCACGGGCCGTATTTCGGATGGGCGCCGATGTGGCCACCCGTCGCGAGGGTCCCGCGGTTCAGCAGCTTCGACGTAACCTGGCTCGGGTGATCGGCCCGCAGGCCAGCGTCGAGGAATTGAACGAGGCCGTCGCCGCGGGCATGAGGTCCTATGCGCGGTATTGGCTGGAGACGTTTCGCCTTCCCGCCATGGATAAAGCGGCTGTCCTGCGGGCCACCCGGGTGACCGGGCTGGAGCACCTCCGGGCGGCGCGCGATGCCGGAAGGGGCATCATCTTCGCGTTGCCCCACAGCGGCAATTGGGACATCGCCGGGCTCTGGCTCGTCCAGCAGGGTTTGTCGTTCACCACCGTTGCCGAACGCCTCAAGCCGGATTCGTTGTTCGACCGCTTCGTGGCGTACCGCGAAGGCCTGGGTATGGAGGTGCTGCCGCTGACCGGCGGAGACCGCTCGCCGACCCGGACGTTGCTGGAACGGTTACGGTCGGGCGGAACGGTATGCCTGCTGGCCGACCGTGATCTGTCGGGGGTCGGGATCCCGGTTGATTTCTTCGGCGAGCGAACGAAAATGCCCGGCGGTCCAGCTCGGCTCGCGGCGAGTACGGGCGCCGCGCTGATGCCGGTGCACCTGTACTTCGAACCCGACGGATGGGGCCAGTGGATAGGAGCTCCGATCGATCTCGGCGAAGGTGATCTGACCAGCCAGGTGGTCAGGGGCACTCAGGCCTTGGCCGATGCGTTCGCCGCGCATATCGCCGAGCACCCAACCGATTGGCACATGCTGCAGCGCCTATGGCTGGCCGATTTGGTGCCGGCTTCCTCTGAAGGCGCCGGTACCCCTGACGGCGACGCGGCCGTCGCCGGGACCGGCTGAGCATGCGCATCGGCATCGTCTGCCCGTACTCCTGGGATATTCCCGGCGGCGTCCAGGCCCACGTGCGGGACTTGGCTGAGGTGCTCTTGCGCCTGGGCCACCATGTTTCGGTTCTGGCGCCAGGGGAGGAGGACGCGGCCGGACTCCCTGCGTATGTGGTCGCGGCCGGTAAGACGGTCCCGATTCCGTACAACGGTGCGGTCGCCCGGCTGCAGTTCGGAGTGGTCTCGGCGGCGCGGGTACGTCGCTGGCTGCGGGACGGAGCGTTCGACGTCGTGCATGTGCATGAGCCCGCGATACCGAGTTTGTCCTTGCTCACCTGCATGATCTCGGACGGACCCCTGGTCGCCACCTTCCATGCCGCGACGGTGAAATCGCGGTTCCTGGCGATGTTCGACACCGTATTACAGCCGTTCGTGGAGAAGTTGTCGGGCCGAATCGCCGTCTCCCAAGCCGCCCGCAAGATGATTGTGGAGCATCTGGGCGCCGATGCCGTGGTAATCCCCAATGGCGTGGACGTGGCCGGGTATTCGCAGGCCGAGCCGCTGCCGGGTTACCCGCGCGATCCGAGCTTGGGCGGCACCATCGGGTTCATCGGCCGTTATGACGAGCCTCGCAAAGGTATGGCGGTCCTGCTGGAAGCGCTGTGTGAGGTAGTCCGCACCCGGCCCGGTTTGCAACTGCTGGTCGCCGGTAGTGGCGACGAGGAGGAGTTCGTCGCCCAGCTGCCACCCGAACTGCGTTCCACCGTGCGCATGCTCGGCATGGTCAGCGAGTCCGACAAGGCCAGTTTGCTGCGAAGCGTGGACGTGTACGTGGCGCCAAATACCGGCGGTGAAAGCTTCGGAATCATCCTGCTCGAGGCGATGTCGGCCCGGACTCCGATCGTGGCCAGCGATCTAGACGCCTTTCGGCGGGTGCTCGACGACGGCCGGGCCGGAGTGTTGTTCAGCAACGGCAGCGCGGCCGAGCTGGCCAGCACGCTCGAGCGGGTCCTGTCCGACCCTGCCCTGAGGGGGCAGCTGGCTCTGGCCAGCGTTGATGTGGTGCGAGCCTATGACTGGTCGGTGGTCGCGGCCCAGATCCTGCGAGTCTATGAGCTGGCGATGGCCGGTGCGGTGCGTTGAAAGCAGTCGATTTGCCGCCCTTTGTAGCCTAGGCAAATGCTTCCCGCTGGTTGGTTGGTCTTCGCGGTTGCCATCGCGATCTTGCTGACCACCTGGGTGACCTTCACCATCACCCGTCTGGATCGGCTGCACGCGCGCGTCGACGCGGCCCAGGCGGCGTTGGACGCGCAGCTCGTCCGGCGGGCGGCGGCACTGATGCAGTTGGCCGAAACGCCGGGTACCGGGCTAAGCGCGGTGGAGGCGCTGGGCCTGTCCGCAGCCGCCCACGAGGCCTTGGTGGTGAATCCGGCCGATCGCCAGGCGGTCGAGAACCGACTCGGACGAAGCATCGCCGGCCTGGCCGCAGTACGTGAATCACTGCCCCAGGAATCGCTGACCGAGCTCGCGGAGGCTTCGACTCGGGTGCTCATCGCGCGGCGGTTCTACAACGACGCCGTGCGTGACACCCGTACGCTGCGTTCGCGTCGGATGCCACGGCTGTTGCATTTGTCGGGCCGCCGCGACCTGCCCCAGTTCTTCGATATTGACGACAGCAGCCCCTTGACCGACAACCACACGACGACAACCGACTATTCACATTGAGTGCCGCGGCTGCGACCACTGATACGACCGAATAACAGCTGAGAGCTAAGGAGCTTCACATCATGTCCCGAGTGCAGGAACTGCTCGCAGGGATCTCGACCCGCAACAAGGTCATCGCTTCAGGCGTAACCGTCGTTGTGCTGGCCGCCGCGATCACCGGAGTCGCCCTTGCCTCGGGCGGCGACAAGAAGCCGCTCGCCGTCGCCTCGTCCTCGGCGACGCCGACTCCCACTCCGAGCCCCACCCCGACGCCGACGCCGACCCCGACGCCGAAGCCGACTCCCAAGCCGGCGATCAATCCGCTCACCGGCCTTGGTCCCATTCCCAGCGGCCCGGTCATCGCGGTGAAGATCGAGGACACCGCCGACGCCCGTCCTCAGGTCAACCTCGACAAGGCCGACATCGTCTACATCGAGCAGGTGGAGGGTGGCCTGACCCGAATGGCGGCGATTTTCGCCACCAACAAGCCGGTCGTAGAACCGGTCCGCAGCGTGCGGGCCAGCGACTCCGAGCTGCTCACCCAGTACGGAAAGATCATTCTGGTCGCTTCCGGTGGAGGTGGGTCCTCGCTGCCGACTCTCGACAAGTCGGGAATGGTCGGGGTGATCAACGACCGTGGCGGCCCGGGCTTCGGACGGGACAACAACCGGCCGGCTCCACACAATCTCACCGCCGACCTTGGTGCAATCTCCCGGTCGGTCAAGGCAGCCGGCGTCAAGAATGTTGGGTTCGAATGGGCCGCGCAGGATCCACGGCTGGCTTCGGCCCAGGCCTGGCCGACCATCAACACCCGGGTCGGTGGTACTCCGGTCACCTTCGCTTACAAGAACGGCCGCTACTACCGCTATGTCGATGGTCAGCAGCTGTCCACGGCCGCTGGTGTCCCGATCTCCACACCCAACGTGTTGGTCCAGTTCTGCCAGGTCGTGACCGATTACGGCGATGTGGATGTGGTGGGTAACCCCTCGGCGATGACGAAGACCATCGGGACGGGACGGGCTGCGCTGTTCCGCAACGGAAAGCGACTTGTGGGCACCTGGTCTCGGCCGTCTGCTTCGGCGCCGACGACGTTCACCGACAGCCACGGCAAGTCGTTCCTGCTTGCGCCTGGCGGAGCGTATGTGGTGCTTGCTGGCAACGGCGCCCCGCTCTGAGTTTCGGGCCAGTAATGCTGCGGTGGCTCGCTCGGCGGCGCGGGCGGCGCCCGTAGACTGGGGCTTATGACCGCTCAGCCTGCTAATGCTGCCAACGCCGCCGATACCTCTGATCTGGCCACTGGAACCGCGCGAGTGAAGCGCGGAATGGCCGAAATGCTCAAGGGCGGCGTGATCATGGACGTCGTCACGGCCGACCAAGCCAAGATCGCCGAAGACGCCGGTGCCGTGGCCGTGATGGCGTTGGAACGGGTACCGGCCGACATCCGTGCTCAGGGCGGAGTGTCGCGGATGAGTGACCCCGACATGATCGACGGCATCATCGCGGCCGTGTCGATCCCGGTGATGGCTAAGGCCCGGATCGGGCATTTCGTCGAGGCGCAGGTGCTGCAAGCCCTCGGAGTCGACTACATCGACGAATCCGAGGTACTCACCCCGGCTGACTATTCCAACCACATCGACAAGTGGGCCTTCACTGTCCCGTTCGTCTGTGGCGCCACGAATCTCGGTGAGGCGTTGCGACGGATTACCGAAGGCGCGGCCATGATCCGTTCCAAGGGTGAGGCCGGGACCGGCGATGTCTCTAACGCGACGACCCATATGCGCAAGATCGGCGGAGAGATCCGACGATTGACATCTATGTCGCCCGATGAGCTTTATGTTGCCGCCAAGGAACTGCAAGCGCCGTACGACCTGGTAGTTGAGGTTGCTCGCGGCGGCAAGCTGCCCGTGGTGATGTTCACTGCCGGCGGCATTGCCACCCCGGCCGATGCCGCCATGATGATGCAACTCGGCGCTGAAGGGGTCTTCGTCGGATCGGGCATCTTCAAGTCCGGAAACCCAGCGCAACGGGCCGAGGCCATCGTGAAGGCAACCACCTTCTTCGACGACCCGGATGTGCTGGCCAAGGTTTCACGCGGGCTTGGCGAGGCGATGGTCGGCATCAACGTCGAAGACATCCCGCAGCCGCACCGGTTGGCTGAACGCGGCTGGTAATCGGTGTGCATTGGGAGCGCGCTCTCCCTCCGGCCCGCTTTCTGGTACACCGGACGTATGTGTCGAAGCATCAAAACCCTGCGCCCTCCATACACCGAGCACCCGACGTCTGAGGACAGTCACGCTGCCGCATTGCAGTACGTCCGCAAGATCTCGGGGATGCGTAAACCGGCGAAGGTCAATGAGAACGCATTCGAGGCCGCGGTGGCCGAGATCGCTCATATCACCGATCATTTGCTGGAGCAGTTGGTGATTCGAGGCGGATCTATAGCCAGCTGAGGGGGAGCCTCACGCCGCGCCCGAACAGTTGTCCAGCGATCCGAGCGCTCGGGATGCCTGGCTAAGCTGTGACCTCGTGTCGAATCAACCTCGCGTCGGTGTGCTCGCGCTTCAGGGCGATGTGCGTGAACACCTGGCCGCCCTTCAGGCCTGTGGGGCCGAAGGCATCTCCGTGCGCCGTGAACGCGAACTTGCTGAGCTCGACGGGCTGATCATCCCGGGCGGGGAGTCGACGACCATCGTCAAGTTGGCCCACCACTTTGATCTGTTCGAGCCGCTTCGACAGCGGATCGCCGATGGTCTGCCGACTTTCGGTTCCTGCGCGGGAATGATTCTGCTGGCTGATCGAATCCTGGATGGCACGGACGATCAGGACACATTCGGTGGCATCGACATGACGGTGCGTCGCAACGCCTTTGGGCGGCAGATCGATTCCTTCGAGGAACCGATCTCCTTCGAGGGCATCGATGGCCCGCCATTGCTCGCAGTCTTCATCCGCGCACCTTGGGTGGAAGAGGTCGGTCCGAGCGCGGCCGCCCTTGCTCGGGTCGAACAGGGCCCGGCCGCCGGTAGAATCGTGGGGATTCGCCAGCACCACCTGCTGGCCACCTCTTTTCATCCGGAATTGACCGGTGACCTGAGGGTGCACGAGTACTTCGTGAAGATGGTTGTTGAGGAACAGGAGGCACCGTCGTGAGTGGCCACTCCAAGTGGGCGACGACCAAGCACAAGAAGGCCGTCATCGACGCCAAGCGGGGCAAGATGTTTGCCAAGCTGATCAAGAACGTCGAAGTGGCTGCGCGCACCGGCGGCGGGGATCCCGACGGCAACCCGACTCTGTACGACGCCATTCAGAAGGCCCGCAAGACCTCCGTCCCGCTGGACAATATCGAGCGCGCAGTCAAACGCGGATCGGGCGCCGAAGCGGGCGGCTCTGACTGGCAAACGATCATGTACGAGGGTTACGGGCCGTCCGGAGTCGCCGTGTTGATCGAGTGCCTGACCGACAACCGAAACCGGGCCGCCGGCGAGGTTCGCACCGCGATGACCCGCAATGGCGGCAACATGGCCGATCCCGGATCGGTGTCCTACCTCTTCGCGCGCAAAGGGGTGATCATCGTTCCCAAGGCCGGCGCGACCGAGGACGATGTGCTGGCCGCTGTGCTCGACGCCGGAGCTGAAGAGGTCAACGACCTGGGCGAGGAGTTTGAGGTGATCACCGAGGCGACCGACGTTGTCGCCGTCCGTACCGCGCTGCAAGACGCCGGCATCGATTACGACTCGGCCGATACCTCCTTCCTGCCGAGCGTGCAGGTTCCTCTGGACGAGGACGGAGCTCGCAAGGTGTTCAAGCTCATCGATGCCTTGGAAGACTCTGACGACGTGCAGAACGTCTACGCCAACTTCGATGTGTCAGACGAAGTGATGCACGCCGTCGGCTAGTCGATTACCCAGCTAGTCGATTACCCAGCTCCTGATCACAGAGCTTGATCACAGAGCTTGATCAGACGCCGGTCACAGCGCCCAGAACTTGATGAGCTCGTGGCCCAGGTCGGCGATTATGGACGGCAAGCCGAAGCGTTCGAACAGCCAGTTGACGACATCGAAGAACCCGCGGTTCACACTGTCGACCTGTAGCAGGGCAAAGACGATGATCATGCCCCATGGCTTGAGCTGTTCGGCGTTGCGCTGGAACGACGGATCGAGGTAAGGCTCGATCGCGCCGTAGCCGTCCAGTCCGGGAATCGGGAGCAGATTCAGCAATGCCGCCATCAGCTGCAGTTGGCCAAGGAAGGCCATGCTGAGCCAGAAGTAGCCGTGCGTGGTGCTGTCGATGGCCGAATGGGTGAGGGTGAGCAGCACTATCGCGGCGGCGGCATTGACCAGCGGACCCGACACGGCCACCAGCATCCGTTGGGTCGAAGTACGAAAGCGATGTGGATGCAGATACACCGCCCCACCGGGCAGGCCGATTCCGCCGAGGGCGATGAACACCACCGGCAGCAGGATCGACAACACCGGATGGGTGTACTTCAACGGGTTCAAGGTCAGGTAGCCCCGCGCCTCGACCTCGTGGTCGCCGAACCGCCAGGCCAGGAAGGCATGGGCGAATTCATGCAGGCACAGGCTCACCACCCAAGCCGAAAGCACGAAAATCAGGGCGGCGAATCGCGTGGTTCGGCTGTCCTGCACCGCGGCCCACAGGACTACTCCCGACCCGACAGCCAAGGCCAGAACGGCCAGGAAGATCGGGCTCGGACGAAGACCTGGCCGGGGCAGCCCGAAGGGAGAGGTCACGACCGAGGAGTCTAGAGAGACGCGCGGCCGGGTTGGGGGACGCCGCGTGTCTTACGGCGGCGGCGCCGGCCCGCCGGTATGGTGTCGAACGTCCGTTCGAATGGAACTAGCGGTTGGGTGGTGACGGTGCGAGTCCTCGGAGTCGATCCGGGTCTTACCCGCTGCGGTGTCGGGGTGGTCGAGGGTGCACCGGGCCGAACGTTGACGCTGGTGCATGTGGACGTTCTCCGGACACCTCCGTCGGCTGATCTGGGCTCGCGCCTCTTGATGATCGCCGAAGGTATCGAGGCCGCGGTCCGCGACTATCGTCCGGATGTGGTCGTGGTCGAGCGCGTGTTCGCCCAGCAAAATCTGCGAACGGTCACCGGAACGGCGCAGGTGTCCGGATTGGCGCTCGTGGCCGCGAGCCGCCTGGGTATCCCGGTCGGACTGCACACGCCCTCAGAGATCAAAGCCGCTATCACCGGGTCGGGCACGGCGGACAAGGCCCAGGTGACGGCGATGGTGATGCGCTTGCTGAAGTTGTCGGTAGCGCCGAAACCGGCCGATGCTGCCGATGCGCTGGCTTTGGCCATCTGTCAGATCTGGCGGGGGACCGCGGTGGCCCGGATAGCCCAGGCCGTGTCCTCCGGTGCGGTGTCCTCGGGCCCGGTGTCCTCGGGCCCGGTGTCCTCGGGCCCGGTGTCCTCGGACGCCGTGTCCTCGCTTGCACAGCCGTGGAACAGGACCGGGGTGCGCCGATGATCGCCAGTGTGCATGGACTGGTCGCCGCGGTCGGACCTGACGGCGCTGTCATCGAGGTTGGTGGCGCCGTCGGCCTGGCGGTGTCCTGTTCGCCGGGAACCTTGGCTCGGCTGCGGGTCGGCGAGACGGCGCGGTTGGCGACCAGCCTGGTGGTTCGAGAAGACTCCCTGACGCTGTACGGCTTCGCCGACGATGACGAGCGTTCGCTGTTCGAGCTGCTGCAGACGGCCAACGGCGTTGGACCGAAACTGGCCCAGACGATTCTGGGCGTGTATCCACCACGCGAGATACGTCGCGCTATCGCGACCAGTGACCTCGCGGCCTTGATGAAAGTTCCTGGCATCGGCCGCAAGGGCGCCGAACGTATCAGCATCGACCTGCGCGATCGAATAGGTGCCATCGACGGCTCGGATTCCAGGTCCGAGGCCCTAGCCGGGGTCACGGCGATCGCGCCTTGGCGTGACCAGGTCCTGCATGCGCTGGCCAGTCTGGGCTTTCCTGGCCGGGAGGCAGCCGAAGCGATCGACGCTGTCGCCGCCGAGGCCACGGACAATCCTGATGTACCGGCCATCCTGCGCCGTGCTATTCAGCTGCTGGGGCGTACGTGAGCTCCCCGCATCCGGAGCACCATTCCGACGATGTGGTGTCCCCGCTCCCGGCGCCGGACGAATCCGAGATCGAGGCCAGTCTTCGACCTCGTCAGCTGACGGAGTTCGTGGGCCAGCCCAAGGTGCGCGAACAGCTGCAGGTGGTGCTGGAATCGGCAATGCGGCGCCAGCGCCCACCAGACCATGTGCTGCTGTCTGGACCACCTGGACTGGGCAAGACCAGCCTGGCCATGATCATCGCGGCCGAACTCGGGGCACCCTTCCGGCTCACCTCGGGCCCGGCCATCGAGCGGGCCGGTGATCTGGCCGCCCTGCTGACCAGCCTGGCCGAGGGTGAAGTCCTGTTCATCGACGAGATCCACCGCATCGCACGTCCGGCCGAAGAGCTGCTGTACATGGCCATGGAGGATTTCCGGGTCGACATCATGGTCGGCAAGGGCCCGGGAGCAACCGCGATTCCGCTGGACCTTGCCCGGTTCACTTTGGTCGGGGCGACTACTCGGGCCGGGCTGCTGACCGGTCCGTTGCGTGACCGCTTCGGATTCACCGCGCACATGGATTTCTATGACCCGTCCGAGCTGGTTCAGGTCATCACTCGCTCCGCTGCTCTGCTCGGGGTGCACCTGACCGGTGACGGAGCCCGTGAGATCGCCGGACGCTCGCGCGGCACACCGCGAATCGCCAACCGTCTGTTGCGGCGGGTCCGCGATTTCGCCGAGGTTCGAGCCGACGGCATCCTCACCGAGCAGGTCGCCCACGACGCGCTCGCCGTCTATGACGTGGACGAATTGGGGCTGGATCGTCTTGACAAGGCTGTTCTCAATGCCCTGGTGCGCCGTTTCGGCGGGGGACCGGTGGGTGTGAGCACTCTGGCGGTAGCAGTCGGTGAAGAGATCGAGACCGTAGAAGAGGTGGCCGAGCCGTTCCTGGTCCGGGCGGGACTCCTGGCGCGGACGCCCCGTGGTCGAGTAGCGACTCCGGCCGCCTGGGAGCATCTCGGCCTGATCCCGCCCGCAGTTGGCGGCATGCCAAGCCTGTTCGACACCTAGACTGCACGGGTGGAGTACTTCCCGCTCGTCGCCCTGGCCGCCGTTTTCATCGGTCTGATGTTGTACAGCCGGCGTAACCGCCAGCGGGCGGCGATGGCCGATGCGGCTCGGCGCAAGCAGATCGGCCCTGGGACCGACGTCATGACGACGTCCGGTCTGTACGGGACCGTGGTCGCCCTGAACCCGGATGATTCGGTGTTGCTGTCGATCGCGCCCGGGGTTGAGGTCCGGTGGGCCCTGGCTGCTTTGCGAGATATGACGGAGCTGCCGGCCCAGTACCGGCAAAACGATCAGTCCGGAGCTGAATCTGGTATCGGAAGTGACGTCGGCCCGGTTGTCGAGGCCAGCTCCGATGAAGGGCCGCCGACCGCGGGATGAACATGGGTGTTTTGGCCCGTCCGGCCGGGGCCAGACGGGCCACGTTCAGCAATGGCCGAGCTCCATCGGTCATACTGTCCGGCGGGTCTGGTGCGGGGACCGGCCAGCTGAGGAGCTAAGAAGGCACGGGTCGTGAGGCCTGGCGCGAGAACTGACCTGACGAAGGAGATCAACTTCCGTGGCACCACCTGCCGGAACGCTGCGCGTAGGGCGTTATTTTCTGACGCTTCTCGCGCTGCTCGCCGTCCTGTACGCGATCGTGTTCTGGCCTGGTCAGCCCCACACGCCGAAGTTGGGCCTCGACCTGGAAGGCGGGGCTCAGGTGACGTTGAAAGCGCGGACGCCGGACAATAAGGCTCCGAGCAAGAACTCACTGAACCAGGCCCGCCAAATCATCAGCAATCGGGTGAACGGCCTCGGTGTGTCCGAAGCTGAGGTCATCACTCAGGGCAGTGACCGCATCGTGGTGTCAGTTCCCGGCAAGGGTGTCGAGGATTTGGCCGGGATCTCGCGGGCGGCTCAATTGAACTTCCGGCCGGCAATCATCCAACCGATTCCGATCACGAACACGCCCGCCGCCTCGACCACATCGGCGGGAGCCAGTGGCTCGGCTGGCGGATCGCCGTCCTCCAGCGGTTCTCCGGCCGCGACCGGGTCGGCTTCGGCCGCGCCGAGCGCTAGCTCATCGACCAGCCCGTCGCCGCAGGGACGGGTAGTCCCGCATGCCGCCGGAACCACGCCGCCAGCCGGCACGACGCCCGGCAAGACGACGCCCGGCAAGACGACGCCGGCCGCGCCGGCGAGTCCGTCGCCATCTGCTACTGATACGGCCGCGCCGACCGTCCCGCAGGATGCCGAGACCACCAACCTGATTAACCAATGGGCCAAGCTGAGCGCGGATGGCAAAGTGTTTGCGCCGCCGGCGGATGCCACTGCGCTGCAGGCCCTGTCGGCGTCGCAGCAAACCGCTTTGAGCAACCTGATCCAGGCCTGGAATTGCAATAACCATGCCACCGACCAGCCGACCAAACCTCTCATCAGCTGCGATGAGGCTCATACCCAGAAATATCTGCTGGGTCCGGTGATTGTGGCCGGCACCGAGCTGAAATCGGCGTCGGCGCTGGCCCCGGGCAGCCAACAGGGCCAGCTGCAATGGATCGTCCAGCTGAGCCTGAAGGCGACCGGTCAGCGGCAGTGGGCCAAGTACACCTCAGAGCACAACGAGCAAACCAAGGCCGGTGACGTCGCCAACCTGGTGGCCTACACCCTGGACAACGACGTGCTCGAGGCTGCGACGGTCCAGAGCACGATCAATGGCGACACCCAGATCAGTGGAAACTTCACGGCAAAATCGGCTCAGAACCTTGCTAACTCGCTCAAATATGGTGCTTTGCCGTTGAGCTTCGACTCTTTGACCAACGGAAACATCTCGCCGACTCTCGGCAGCTCGCAGCTCAAGGCCGGACTGCTGGCCGGCGGCATCGGCCTTGTCTTGGTGATCATCTACTCGATGTTCTACTACCGCGCCCTTGGCTTGGTGACGATCGCCTCGCTCGTCGTCTCCGCGGGGCTCACGTACGCCATGCTCGTGATTCTCGGACACCAGATCGGATTCACCCTGACCTTGGCCGGCATCGCCGGGTTTATTGTCGCGGTCGGCATCACCGCTGACTCCTTCGTTGTGTTCTTCGAACGCATAAAGGACGAGGTCCATGAAGGAAGGTCGGCTCGCACCGCGGTTCCCAGAGCCTGGGAACGCGCCCGACGAACCATCATCTCGGCCGACACGGTCTCGTTGCTGGCCGCGGTGGTCCTGTACTACTTCGCGGCCGGTGATGTGAAGGGCTTTGCCTTCACCCTCGGGCTCTCGACGCTGCTCGACCTGGTCATCGTGTTCCTGTTCACCCATCCCTTGGTGTCACTGTTCTCGCGCAGCGCGGCCTTCGGTTCCGCCCGGTTCACGGGGCTGAATGCGGTTCGCAGTGGTGGCGTACCCACCCGCGATGTGGCACCCGAGCCGGAGTTGGTGCCGGTGGGTGCCCCGCCGGGCGCTGACGTCGAGTCACAACCTGCCACGAGCCCGGACCGAACTCGGCCCGCGGCCCGTCCCAAGCCCGAACGGGGTACGAGCCGGCGGACGGCTTCTCAGACGCCTTCTCGCACGGCGCCGAGCAAGACAGCACCGAGCAAGACAGCACCGACAGCGCCGGCCGAAGCGGGCGGCTCAGAGCCCGCCCCGGCCACCGAAACGCCTAGTCGGGCTCGTGTTGCCGGCCAGTCGGCCGCCGAACGAGCAGCGGCTCGGCGAGGCCTGCAACGCCCCACCGGTGACGCTACGGAAGAGGACCAGTCATGAGCGTTTTCCGTCAGCTGTACCGCGGTGAGACGCGATTTGACTTCATCGGCTCTCGACGGCGGTGGTATCTGGCATCGCTGATCTTGATCCTGATTTGCGTCGCCAGCATGGTGTTTCGGGGATTCAACGTCGGTATCGAGTTCAAGGGCGGGACCCAGTTCCAAATCTTGGCCTCTGGGACGTCGTTCTCGACCACCGACGCCGAACAGGCGATGACCAAGGCGGGACACACGCCAGAGGGTGCGGCTCAATCGGTTGGATCCGGCAGCACTCGCCAGATCGTGATCAAGACCAAGGAACTGACCCAGGCCGACCAGGTCGATGTGTCGAACAAGCTGGCCAGCACCCTGAAGATCGACAAGAAAAACATCTCGATCGACTCGGTCTCGTCCAGTTGGGGTAGCGAGATCACGAACAAAGCCATCCAGGCCCTGATCATCTTCTTGGTGGCGGTCTTCGCCTACATCACGATCCGCTTCGAATGGAAGATGGCTGTGGCCGCTTTGGCCGCGCTGTTACACGACCTGCTCATTACCGCGGGCATCTATTCGATCGTCGGCTTCGAGTTGACACCATCCACCGTGGTTGGCCTGCTGACCATTCTCGGTTTCTCCTTGTATGACACCGTTGTCGTGTTCGACAAGGTTCGTGAGAACGTCCGCGACCTCGGGGCAACCGCCCGGATGACCTACGACGAAGCGGCTAATCTGGCCGTCAATCAGACCCTGATGCGCTCCATCAACACTTCGCTGATCTCACTGCTTCCGGTCGCCGGCCTGCTCTTCGTCGGTGCCGGGCTGCTCGGGGTCGGCACCATCAAGGACCTGGCGCTGATCCTGTTCGTGGGGCTGGCGGTCGGTGGCTATTCCTCACTGTTCCTGGCGACCCCGATGGTCGTGGAACTCAAGCAGCGCGAGCCAGATGTTCGGACGCTGGCCCGTCGGGTCGCGGCTCGTCGCAGCTCTGCGTCGGCGCGTGGCGAGCAGGTGCTGGTAACGGCGCCTTCGGCCCCAGCCCGAACAACGCCCTTGCCGGCACCGCGTCCAGGTGCGCGCCCGCAACGCGGGCCCCGCAAACGCCCGTGAGAAACCCTCCGCTCGGACAGGTGATCGCGGGCAGTTTGCGCGATGTTCCAGATTTTCCGCAGCCTGGAGTGTTGTTCAAGGACATAGCTCCGTTGTTGGCCGACGCCGTTGTCTTCGGTCGATGCATCGACGCGTTGGCGGCTGTGCCGGCTGCCGCTGAGGCCGACCTGATCGCCGGCGTCGAAGCGCGCGGCTTCGTCGTCGCGGCCGCGCTGGCCCGAGCGGTCGGAGCGGGTGTCGTGCCGGTTCGCAAAGCCGGGAAGTTACCACCGCCCACGGTCAGCGCCAGCTACGAACTCGAATACGGCAGCGCCGAGATCGAAGTGCCGGTGGGTTTACTCGAAGGCAAGGTGGCGTACCTGGTAGATGACGTGCTCGCTACCGGAGGCACGCTTCAGGCCACCATTGAATTGCTGACCCGAGCTGGCGCGCGAGTCAGTGGAGTCGGCGTTCTGGTCGAATTGTCGTTTCTCGGGGGCCGAGATCGACTTACCCCGCAACTGGACGGGCGGGATCTGACCGCGCTACTGACGCTGTAAGCGCTGTCCGCCTAGACTGGCGGGATAACCCAGCTCTGACGGAGGCTGTCCTGACGACGGAAGCGACTGGACCACGCGCATCGGCAACCGACGTGGTTAGCGGCCTGCCCTCCCAAGCCGACCATGCCGATGCGTCCATTGCTTCGCCGTCCGAGCGCACTGCCGCTGGCAACGTGACATCGGGCAACGTGACGTCGGGCAACGTGACATCGGGCAACGTGACATCGGGCAACGTGACATCGGGCAACCGCCCACCTACCAGTAACTCGGCCCCGTCTGTCTCCTCCCCGGCGACCCAGAACGTGCACCGTCGCCGGGTCCGGGACCGGATCGCCCGTCGGATCGTGGCTCCGGGCCAGCGCCAGACCGCGGTCAAACCGGTGCTGGAGCCTCTGCTGGCCATCCATCGGGCTGCCCATCCCAAGGTCGATGTGCGCCTGCTGCAACGTGGCTACGACGTGGCCGAGGAACGCCACCGCGGACAGCTGCGCAAATCCGGTGACCCATACATAACCCACCCGCTGGCGGTGGCCACCATCCTGGCCGAGCTGGGCATGGACACGACGACCCTGGTCGCGGCGCTGCTGCATGACACAGTGGAAGATACCGGCCTGACGACTGCTGAAATCGCCGTTGAATTCGGCCCCGAGGTTGCCCATCTCGTCGAAGGAGTCACCAAACTCGACAAGGTGAAGTACGGCGAAGCCGCCGAGGCGGAGACCATCCGCAAGATGATCGTGGCCATGGCTCGTGACCCTCGCGTCCTGGTCATCAAGTTGGCTGACCGCCTGCACAACATGCGTACGTTGCGCTTCCTTCCCCCGGTCAAGCAGGAGCGTAAGGCACGCGAGACGTTGGAGGTGCTGGCCCCGCTGGCTCACCGCCTCGGTATGAACACCATCAAATGGGAGCTCGAAGACCTCGCCTTCGCCACGCTGTATCCCAAGCGCTATGACGAAATCGTGCGGCTGGTAGCTGAGCGCGCTCCGCAGCGCGATGTCTATCTCAATGAGGTCATCGATCGGATCAGCACTGACCTCAAGGCCGGGGGGATCAAGGCCGACGTATACGGACGTCCGAAGCACTATTACTCGATCTATCAGAAGATGATCGTGCGTGGACGCGAGTTCACCGACATCTACGACCTGGTCGGCATCCGGGTTCTGGTCGAGAACGAACGGGACTGTTACGGCACGCTGGGAGTGATCCACGCCAACTGGCAGCCCGTCCCCGGCCGCTTCAAAGACTTCATCGCGATGCCGAAGTTCAACATGTACCAGTCGTTGCACACGACGGTGATCGGCCCCGGCGGCAAGCCCGTAGAGCTGCAGATCCGAACCCAGAACATGCACCGTACAGCTGAATTCGGGATCGCCGCCCACTGGAAATACAAGGAAGCCGGCGCCGCCCCCGCCACCCCGGCCGCCGTCAGCGATGAGATGGGCTGGCTTCGGCAACTGCTCGACTGGCAGCGTGAAGCGCAGGAACCAGGCGAGTTCCTGGAGACCCTGCGCTTTGATCTGGGAGCTCAGGAGGTCTACGTATTCACCCCCAAAGGTGACGTCATCGGCCTGCCCGTCGGGTCTACCGCCGTCGACTTCGCCTACGCCGTACACACCGACGTCGGCCATCGCTGCATCGGAGCGCGGGTCAGTGGCAAGTTGGTCGCTCTGGAGACCAAGCTCGACAATGGCGACACCATCGAGATCTTCACGTCCAAGGCCGAAGGTGCCGGGCCGTCGCGGGACTGGCTGGCTTTCGTGGCATCACCACGGGCCAAGACCAAGATCCGTCAATGGTTCGCCAAGGAGCGCCGCGAGGACGCGGTCGAGGCGGGCAAAACCGCACTGACCCGGTCCATGCGCAAGTCCGCCCTGCCTCTGCAGCGCCTACTGGGTGGCGATCAGCTGCTGAACATCGCTCGCGATATGCATCTGAACGATGTGACCGCGCTGTACGTGGCCATCGGTGAGGGTCATGTCTCGGCACAGTCGATCGTGCAGAAGCTGGTCGCCTCGCTCGGCGGCGTCGAGGGTGCCACTGAGGATCTGGCCGAGACCGCGATTCCCACTCGCAGTCAACCCCAATCGCGCCGCAGCGGCGGCAACGCCGGGGTGATGGTGGCCGGCATGTCTGACGTCTGGGTCAAGCTGGCTCGTTGCTGCACTCCGGTGCCGGGCGATGAGATCCTCGGCTTCATCACCCGCGGCGGCGGGGTGTCGGTGCACCGACAGACCTGCACCAACGCCGAGGCTCTTCAGCAGCAGAGCGAACGACTGGTCGACGTCGAATGGGCGCCGTCCTCCGACTCGGTTTTCGTGGTGTCGATTCAGGTCGAGGCATTGGACCGGCATCGTCTGTTGTCCGATGTCTCGCGCGTGCTGTCGGATGAACGGGTCAACATCCTCTCGGCGTCGGTGTCGACCAATCGCGATCGGGTCGCGGTATCCCGCTTCACTTTTGAGCTGGCCGAGGCCAAGCACCTCGGGCACCTGCTCCGCACGGTTCGGGGCGTCGAGGGCGTGTACGACGTCTATCGGGTCAGCGCCAACTAGCGGGCGTTCCGCTTGGCCAGCGCGGCCAGCGCACCCCGGGAAGATGTCGGCCGGTGGTGTTCCAGCTGGCCGTCGGCGAGGCTCAGCCTCAGGTAGCAGGCCTTCGGGAACCGCCCGATCACGGTGGCCGGGAGATCAGGTCGAGCCAGCAGAGCCACGATCGGAGCGCTGGCGCGACCACCGTCCGGGTCCTCACGGCGCTGCCTAAGGGACCTGTCACACCGACCTCCTCTGGCTGGAAGCTAGTGAGATCAGCTACGGTCTGCCGATGGTCACAGTTGCCAACGATAGGGCCGATAACGCACGTGATATGCCAGTCACGGCGACGGACGGTCTGGCGGTCCGCGATCTACTAACCGTGCCCAGCCTGGCCGGGACATCGATCTTGGCCGGAGCCAGCGGCTTGGAACGTATCGTGCGCGGCCTCAACATCATGGAAGTCCCGGACATCCTTCCCTGGATCAAGCCGGGTGAGCTTCTTCTGACGACCGCGTTTCCGCTCACCCAAGGTTCGCAGGCGGAGCCGGCTGCCGGGGTCGAGGCCTTGGCCGATCTGTTGTCGGACCTGAATTCTCGGGGCTTGTCGGCGATCGGCATCAAGCTCGGCCGCTACCTGGACGAGATACCGCGGGCGGCCCTGGACCGTGCGGATTCACTCGGACTGCCGGTACTGCGGCTGCCTGACAACGTCGCCTTCGACGAAGTGCTGTCCGAGGGCTACCCCCGGCTGTTGGCGCGCCAGTCCGAGATCTTGGCTCAGGCCGATGCGTTGCATCGAGCCATCTCGACCATCGTGCTGGCCGGTGGCGGCTTGCCCCAGATCGCCGACGAGGTGTCGCACCTGTTCGACTGCGTCGTGCTCATCACGACCCCTGACGGTCGGGTGCTGGCCGATGAAGGGCCTGCCCCGCAGCGGGCCAGCCTGGAATCGATCGATCTGTTCGACTCGACCGGCCGGCTGCTCGTGGAGCGCCTCCGACCCGGCATTCAACAGACCGGAGTCGAGCAGATTCACGGCTTGGCGATGACCTCGATCGTGGCTGGCGGCCTCGACCATGGTCGGATCGTCGCCTATCGCGGCGAGAACGGGCTACCAGCGGGAGCTCTGCAGGCGCTGGAAAGGGTCGCGATCGTCGCGGCGTTGACGATCACCAAGGAACTTGCGGTTTCGGCCGTGGAAGGCAAGTTTCGCGGGGACTATCTCCGCGACGTCCTGACCGGGATGATCATTGTCGATGACAGCGTCGTGGCCCACTGCGCCTCCCTGGGCTGGGATATCGACCGTCCGATGTCGGTCGTAGTGGCCGAGCTGGACCCCGTCCAGGCTCCGACGCCTACGGATGTCATCGCTCCGGCCGTGGTGTTGCGATCTCAGCACGAGCGCTTCTCTTCGGCCTGGCAACACGTGGTGCGGGTCCGGGACAAGGCGGCGCCGGTGGTCGGTTTCAGTCAGGAGGTCGTGGCGTTGCTGCCCGCTCCGGCCGGGCGCGAGGCGCAATTGGTCGAGGAGGTGGTGGCGGCGGTCGCCGGTGATCGCGGTGGTGGTCGGCAGTCGTTCTCTACTGGAGTGTCCCGTGTGCTCACGCATCCGGCCGGCATCGCCGTCGCCTACGCCCAGGCCCGCAAGGCAGTCTCGGTCGGTCGTCGCGTCCATGGGAACGGATCGTTGTCTCATTTCGACTCCCTGGGTGTACACCGGCTGCTGTCTCTGGTGCCCGAAACGGGCGAGCTGCGCTCGTTCGCGAGCGAGATTCTCTCCGAGCTGATCAGCGACTCAGCCGAGGCGGCCGATCTGCGCACGACCCTTCAGACGCTGCTCGACACGAATCTCAACGTCGCGGAGACGGCCCGGTTGCTGCACTTTCACTACAACACGTTGCGATACCGGATCGGCAAGCTGGAGCGGATCGTTGGTCCGTTCACCACCGATCCTAATCTGCGCTTGAACGTGTCCTTGGCGTTGCAAGTTGTGCAGATGCGCGGTATCTAACCTTTTCTTCGGCGATGTTTTGGCAAGAATGCACCATGTCGACGACTGGTCGACGTCAATACCGTCCGTCATCACGGGCCAGCCGCGAGAGTCCGTGCCCTGGCTGAACCTGTCGAGGCGAGCGACCTCGGTTCTGGTGCCGAGGACGGTGTGGACGTCTTGATCGGCTATCACACAGTGAATCTTGCTGGCGCCTAGGCTGGGAACGGCGTCGGATCTCACGTCGAGTGACTTGAGGGCTCGACGGGCAGACAAGGAGGCAGACCCGGCCGAATTGGGCCGTTCAGAGATGGACTAGTGCACCTGCTCGAACGTTCGTTGAGAGGTACTGCTCAGACGTGAAGCCCGCCCCGTTCACCTACCACCGTCCGGCGACACTGGGCGGGGCTGTAGCCATGCTGGCCGAGTCCGACGGGCACCGGGCCGGTCAATTATTGCGGAAACTACGCCGACGGAAACTTCATGAAAAGTGGCTGACCCCCATCTTGCGTAACCTGGCACTGCTCACGCCGGTCTTCCCCGCGCCCACGAATGCGCGTACGTTCGTGATCTTGAGGTTGATCGGTGTGTTGTTCGGGGTACTGGCCAAGGCAGTCGACGGGCGGATGCCGGTCGATCAGGACACGATTCGGTACACCGGGGTTTACGGCATGGGTCGAGATGACCGGCCGTATCTCATGCGAGAGGTCCTCGGGGGAGGGTCGGGAGGCCGGTACTACGCCGATGGCGAGGACACCATCCACGTAGTGCCGGACTCTCGAAATCTGCCGACCGAGTTCACGGAGGCCCGATTCCCTTTCCGAGTCGAGCGATTGGGCCTAGCCATCGATTCCGGTGGCGGTGGCTGGGGTGATCCGCTGAAACGCTCGGTGCGGTGCGGTGCGGTGCGGTGTTGCGCGATGTGCGGTGGGGCAAGGTGTCGCTGGCCGGGGCGCGCTCAGACTATGGCGTTGTGATCGTTGAGGGTCCGAGCGAAGGCGAGTCAGCGTGAACGAGCCGGCGACGGGCCGGCTGCGCCGTGAGCTTGGCCACTCTCGCCCGTCCGAGCCCCCGTTCTTCGATCGCGGCCCGGGCTATGCCCGCCTCGCCGGTGGGGCTTCCAGCTCCGCGCTGGATCACCTTGGGAGCGGGCCAGGCCCGAGCGGCCGCGGTTAGGCTGCCCGTATGACAGAAGGCCCACTGCGTGACATCGTCGTCATCGACCTGACGCGTGCTTTGGCTGGTCCACACGCGGGCATGATGCTCGGTGATCTCGGAGCTCGAGTGATCAAGGTCGAGGCACCGGAGCACGGCGATGACAGCCGGGGTTGGGGCCCGCCATTCCGGTATCCGGACGCCGAGTTGGTCGGCGAGCCGGCCGCGGGAGGAGCACGTGAGTCAACCTACTTTCTGTCCTGCAACCGGAACAAGGAATCCATCACGGTGGATCTCAAGAGCCGGGACGGCGCCCAGACGCTGCGGCGGCTCATCGCGCGGGCCGACGTGCTGCTGGAGAACTTCCGCACCGGTGTCCTGGATCGGCTCGGATTTTCGATGGACGACCTTGAGGCGATCAATCCGCGCTTGATCGTGCTGTCGATCACCGGCTTCGGCCATGACGGCCCAGAAGGGGGCCGAGCGGGCTACGACCAGATCGCGCAAGGCGAAGGCGGCCTGATGTCGCTGACCGGCCCTTCCAACGACGAACCGACGAAGGTCGGGGTTCCGATCGCTGACGTCCTGGCCGGAATGTACGGCGCTTACGGCGTGGTGGCCGCACTGCACGAACGGGACCGAACTGGTCGCGGCACGGTAGTGCGGACATCGCTGCTGGCGGCGACGGTCGGGGTGCATGCCTTCCAGGGCACGCGTTACACGGTGGCCGGCGAGGTCCCCGGGGTGGCCGGCCGCTACCACCCGTCCATCTGTCCGTACGGGCTCTTTCACGCTGCGGACGGTGCCGTGCAGGTTGCGGTCGCCAGCGAGCCGCTCTGGAAACTGTTCGCGGCCGAGTTCGGCCTGGAGCGGCCGGAGTGGTCGACGAACTCCGGCCGGGTGGGCGATCGCGATGCGGTCGCGGTCGCCATCGACCAGGCGTTCTCGGCTTATCCGCGGACCGAGTTGATAAGCCGGCTCGGCGCTCTGGGGATTCCGGCGGGACAGGTCCGCAGTCTGGATGAGGTGTACGAGTGGGATCAGGTGCACTCGCAAGGGCTGCTGATCGAAGTAGAGCATCCGACGCTCGGTCCACTCCGGCTCCCAGGACCGCCCTTGCGTTTCGACAAAGGCGCCCGGACCTCGCACGCGCCGCCACCGACCCTGGGCCAGCACAATGACTCCATTCGCGCGTGGCTCGACGAACCGCTGAACCAGTAGGTGGAGCGGGCGATTATCGCCAATGGGCGGGCTGGGCTTAGGGCAATCCTCGCCAATGCTCGAAGTGATACGCCTTCAAACAGTCTTCCCGAGAGGCTTGTCTGCGGGAAGTGGCAGCGCCGTCACCGGTGACCCGGAGGTGTTCGTATCCGTCTCAGCCGCTCACCAGGGTCCGATGGAGGCGCTCCGGTAGCGGCCATCGTCGACACTGGCTGATCCGCCGGTACGCTCGCAGGCGATGAAAACCTTCGACGAACTCTTCGATGAGCTCACTCAGCGCCAAGCCGACCGGCCTGCCGGATCGGCTACCGTCGTTGCGTTGGATGAGGGCGTGCATAGTCAGGGCAAGAAGGTAGTGGAAGAGGCAGCCGAGGTGTGGATGGCGGCGGAGCATGAATCCGTCGATCGCACCGCTGAAGAGGTAAGTCAGTTGCTCTACCGGGTCCAAGTCCTGATGCTGGGCAAGGGCCTGAGCCTGGCCGACGTGTATCGCTACCTGTGAGAAAGTCAGTGAACCTCAGATGACGTTCGTCAACGACCCTTTGCGCATTGCGGTGCCCAACAAGGGCGCGCTGGCCGAGCCCGCCGCGGATATGCTGCGTGAAGCCGGCTACCGGCAGCGCACCGATTCGCGCGAGCTGGTCCTGCAGGATCCCGACAACGGCGTGGAGTTCTTTTTCCTCCGTCCCCGCGACATAGCGATCTACGTTGGATCGGGCCGCCTCGATGTCGGAATCACCGGTCAAGACCTCTTGATCGACTCCGGAGCCGAGGCTGAGATCGTCGTCCGGCTCGGTTTCGCCAGTTCAACGTTTCGCTTCGCGGCGCTGGCCGGCACCGCGCAGACCCTGCAGGATCTCAACGGCAAGCGCATCGCCACGGCCTATCCGGGGCTGCTGGAGCAGCACTTGGCCGCAACCGGCATCCAGGCTGAGGTGATCAAGCTCGACGGTGCGGTCGAGACCGCGGTGCGTCTGGGGGTTGCCGACGCCATTGCCGATGTCGTCTCGACCGGGACGACGCTGCGCAATGCCGGGCTGGAGATCTTCGGCGAGCCGTTGCTGCACTCCGAAGCTGCCCTGATCCGTCAGAGCGGGATCGGCTCCACGCCTCAGGTCGAGCAGCTGGTGCGACGCCTGCAGGGTGTCATGATCGCCCGCCAGTACGTGTTGATGGACTACGACATCGCCGACGAGCTGGTGGAGAAGGCTGTCGCGGTTACTCCCGGCTTCGAATCACCGACGGTGTCCCCGTTGCGGACGCCCGGGTGGTCAGCGGTTCGGTCGATGGTGCCGCGCAAAGACACCAATCGCATCATGGACGAACTGTGGGACATCGGGGCTCGAGCGATTCTGGTCACCGACATTCACGCTTGCCGGTTGTGAGGCCATGATGGTGCTCGATCAACCAGCTACAGTAACCGCGCGCCCGCACAAGGCGGCTCGGATCGCCCTGGTTGTGGCAGTCGTTGTCGGCCTGATCTTCATCGCTTGCGGAATCGCGCTGCCACACACCACCGATGGAGTGGCGTTCACCGGCGCCGACCAGTTCGGCATCGCTGGTACCGGGATTTTGATCGCGATCGGTATCTCGTTTCTCACCCGGCCGCGGGTCCGGGCCGATCTGAGCGGTGTCGACACCCGCAGCTTCTTCGGCGCCTTCCGCCACGTCGATTGGGATCTGGTGACCCGGGTCGAATTTCCGCCTAAAGCCCGCTTCGCACGCCTGGTGCTGCCCGGTGACGAGTTGATCGTCCTGTATGCCGTCCAACGGGGTGACGCCGAGCAGAGCGTGCAGGCTATGGACGGCCTCCGGGCGCTACACCGGGCCTGGCTGGCTGGACGCTGAGGCCGAGATTGGGCTCGCGCGGGTTCCCGCTGCTACCCTTACTGGGCGACCCGCCCCTCTTATGGAGGGGTGTGCAAGCGGAAGCCTGTGAGTCTCCTGCCGGAGGCTGACGTCCGAGCGTTTCCCACCCGCCGCCAGCATCATCAGGCAGCCGGGTACGGTCCGAAGGTTCAGCCTCCCCGGAGGTTCCCTTCGCCGTACGAATTCTCGGAATCTCTCAGGCCTCGCTGGCATTGGTTGCAGCGGGGCCTTGTTGTTGCCGGTTGGTTTCAGCGTTCATCGCGAGCCAAGGGCAGCCGCTGGGCCCGGCAAAGAAATGACAACCAAGGAGGCCCCATCAGCTCTGAACCCCGCATCAACGACCGGATTCGCGTACCGGAGGTCCGACTCGTCGGTCCCGAAGGTGAGCAGGTCGGCATCGTGCCGATCGGCAAAGCGCTCGAGTTGGCCGCCGAGGCCGACCTGGACCTGGTCGAGGTAGCACCTATGGCACGGCCACCGGTGTGCAAGCTCATGGACTACGGAAAGTTCAAGTACGAGAGCGCGCAGAAGGCCCGTGAGGCTCGGCGCAACCAAGCGTTAACCGTCATCAAGGAAATGAAGCTCCGCCCGAAGATCGATCCGCACGATTACGAGACCAAGAAGGGTCACGTCGAGCGGTTCCTCAAACAAGGCGACAAGGTCAAGATCACGATCATGTTCCGTGGTCGCGAGCAGTCTCGACCTGAGCTGGGTTTCCGATTGCTGCAGAAGCTGGCCGAAGACATCACCGAGCTCGGATTCGTGGAGTCCTCGCCGAAGCAGGACGGCCGGAACATGATCATGGTGGTGGCGCCGCACCGGAACGCAGGCAAGGCGACCAAGCCGGCGCGACCGGTTGAGTCCGCCGCCGGCGCGAGCTCGCAGCCTTCGCCGGTAGCAAGCGAACAACCGGTACAACCGGCCTGAACACTGGTTCGGCTCCAGCCGGACACGGATACACCGATAACTGAAGGACAGGGACAACTCCGATGCCCAAGAACAAGACCCACTCCGGGATGAAGAAGCGCGTGAAGGTGACCGGCACCGGCCGGCTGCTCGTCGAGCAGGCGGGCAAGCGTCACCTGCTGGAGCGCAAGTCATCGAGTCTGACTCGTCGTCTGACGGGTACGACCGAGGTTGCCGCCACCGACGCGCCTCGCGTCAAGCGACTGCTCGGGCGTTAATCCATCCCCTGACCATCGCCGATCAGGCGGCCAGCGCGACTAGCTGGCCGGCTCGCACTCGGCCTGACGAAATAAGGACAACACAGTGGCACGCGTCAAGAGGGCAGTCAACGCCCATAAGAAGCGCCGGAGCGCACTCGAGGCCGCCTCGGGTTACCGCGGTCAGCGCTCTCGGTTGTACCGCAAGGCCAAGGAGCAGTTGCTTCACTCGGCGACTTACTCCTACCGCGACCGCAAGGCTCGCAAGGGCGACTTCCGCCAGCTGTGGATCACCCGCATCAATGCGGCTGCTCGCGCCAACGACATGACCTACAACCGCTTCATCCAGGGTCTACGACTCGCCGGAGTTCAGGCCGATCGCAAGGTTCTGGCCGACCTGGCGGTCAACGACGCGCCGGCCTTCGCCGCGCTGGTCGAGATCGCCCGTGCGGCCGTCGCGGCCGAAGGCATCGGCGGTGCACCGGCCAAGAGCGATTCAGCCACGAGCGGGGCGGCGGCGTAGTTAGCCCCCGAATCGCTGTGCTGTCGGACTCCAACGCCCGGCTTGCGGCGGCTCGACGACTGACCAGTCGTCGCGGTCGTCGCGAAGCCGGGCGTTTCCTCGCCGAGGGCGCCCAAGCCGTGCGCGAGGCCCTGGCCAGTCCGGGTGTTGTGGTGGACGTCTTCGCCACCGCGACCGCGCTGGATCGGCACCGGGACTTGCTGGGCCCGTCCGCGGTCTCGGTGTCTGAGATCAGTGAACGAGCGGCGTCGGCGCTGAGCGAGACGATGGCACCCCAGGGCCTGATCGCCGTCTGCGAGCGGGTCGATGTCTCCTTGGCCACCGCCCTGGATCGTGCTCCGGCTCTGATCGTGGTTCTGGTCGAACCGAATGACCCCGGTAACGCGGGCGCGATCCTGCGGACCGCTGACGCGGCCGGAGCCGACGCAGTGGTATTTGCCGGCGACGCCGTCGACCCCTATAACGGCAAGACGGTACGGGCCACGGCCGGAAGCTTGTTCCACGTCGACGTCGTCCTGGCAGCCGATCCCTCGGCTACGGTGCGGGCCTGCCGGCAGGCCGGTCTGATGACCGTGGCCACCTCGGGGGCCGCGGCCCGCGAGATCGACGGGCTGGCTTTGCATCAGCCAACCGCATGGCTGTTCGGCAACGAGGCTCACGGCCTGGCCGAAGAGATGATCGCCGAATGCGACTTCACCGCTAGGGTCCCGGTTTACGGCCGCGCGGAAAGCTTGAATCTTGCTGCGGCCGCGGCCGTCTGCCTGTACGCCTCGGCCCGAGCGCAGCGGGGCTAATTGGTGGTAGGGGCTCCTAGACTAGGCATGGGACCCAGCGATGCCTTCGATGCCGTAGCCGCGAACGAACCTTAAGGAAACCGTCATGTCTGGCGCGAACGACCCGTACGACCCGAAGCAGGTCGCCGCGCTGTCCGCAGCAGCGCTCGAGAGTGCGGTGGCGGCGGCGCGGGCAGCGTTTGCGAGCGCGAGCAGCTTGGCGGAACTGCATGACGCACACACCGCCCACGTCGGGGATCGATCGCCGTTAGCGCTGGCCAATCGTGAGATCGGCGCTCTTCCTCCGGCCGCCAAAGCCGATGCCGGCAAGCGCATCAATGCCGCGCGAACGACCGTGCGTGAGGTCCATGCCGCGCGCGCGATCGCACTGGAACTCGAACGCGATGCCCGGATGCTGGTCGAGGAGCGGGTCGACGTCACGCTGCCGTGGGACCGACACCTGCCTGGAGCTAGGCATCCACTGACGACGATCCAGGAACTTATCGCCGACGTGTTCACTTCCATGGGATATGACGTCGCTGAGGGACCGGAGATCGAGGCCGAGTGGTTCAACTTCGACGCCCTCAACATCGGTGCGGATCACCCGGCTCGTTCGATGATGGACACGTTCTGGGTCGCCGGCGCCAAGGAGTCCGGCCCGGGCGGAGCGGCCGACAGCGGACTGGTCCTTCGCACCCATACGTCCCCGGTGCAGGCCCGCACGATGCTCACCCGGCAGCCGCCGATCTACGTGATCTGCCCGGGCAAGGTGTTCCGAACGGACGAGCTCGACGCGACCCATACCCCGGTGTTTCATCAGGTCGAGGGCTTGGTGGTGGACAAGGGCATCACGATGGCTCATCTGAAGGGCACGCTGGATCACTTCTCGACTTCGCTGTTCGGTGCGGGGATCACCACCCGGCTGCGGCCGTCCTACTTTCCGTTCACCGAGCCGAGTGCCGAGATGGACCTGGTCTGCTTCGTGTGCCGAGGGGAGTCGGTCGGCAATCCGGAGCGGCCGTGCCGCACCTGCGGCAGCGAGGGCTGGATCGAGTGGGGTGGTTGCGGAATGGTCAACCCCCGAGTCCTGCGAGCGTGCGGGATCGACCCTGACATCTATTCGGGCTTCGCCTTCGGAATGGGAATCGAACGCACAATGATGTTCCGCAACAACGCGGCCGACATGCGCGACATGGTCGAGGGCGATATTCGATTCACGCAGGCGTTCGGAATGGAGGCCTGACATGCGGGCGCCCATTTCGTGGATCGGCGACTATGCCGACCTGCCCGCCGGTCTTGATCCGCGGGCACTCGGTGACGCGCTGGTGCGGGTGGGTCTGGAGGTCGAGAAGGTCGAGTCGGCCGCGGAGAGTCTGAGCGGTCCGATCGTGGTCGGGCGGGTGTTGTCCTTCGACGCCGAAGCCCAGAAGAACGGCAAGACAATTCGCTGGTGCCAGGTCGATGTCGGTGGTGGCGAGGGGGATAGCACCCAGCCTCGGGGCATCGTGTGTGGAGCGTCCAACTTTCTCGCCGGTGATCTGATCGTGGCCGCGCTGCCCGGCGCTGTGTTGCCGGGCGGATTCGCTATCAGCGCTCGCAAGACCTACGGCCACGTGTCGGACGGGATGATCTGCTCGGTGCGCGAGCTGGGTATCGGCGACGAACACGACGGCATTCTGGTGCTGGCACCGGACGTAGCCAAACCGGGCGACGATGCCCGCGAGGTGCTCGGTCTCGACGACGCCGTTCTAGACCTGGCCGTGACCCCGGATCGTGGCTATTGCCTGTCGGTGCGGGGTCTGGCCCGCGAGGCCGCCGTCGCCCTCGGGACCACGTTCACCGACATCTCTGTTTCTCTGCCTCCGGTCGATGGTCAGGCCTATCCGGTCTCGGTATCGGATCCGAGCGGTTGCGATCAGTTCTCGGTCCGTACAGTCACTGAGCTTGACCCCGGGGCCGCGACCCCGCCGCTGATCCTCGAACGCTTGCGGGCGTGCGGGATGCGGGCGGTCTCGCTGGCCGTGGACGTGACCAACTACGTGATGCTGGAGACGGGCCAGCCGTTACACGCCTTCGATCGGGACAAGCTGCGCGGCTCCCTCGGCGTGCGCCGGGCCGGGCCGGGTGAACGACTGCGGACGCTCGATGACGTGGACCGGCGGCTCGATCCGGACGACCTGGTGGTCACCGACGACTCGGGGCCGATCGCGCTGGCCGGGGTGATGGGTGGCGCCAGCACCGAGATCGACGGGCAGACCCGGGCCGTCGTCTTGGAGGCCGCGCACTGGAACCCCGCCTCAATCTCGCGGGCCGTGCGTCGACACAAGCTTCCATCCGAGGCTGCGAAGCGGTTCGAGCGCGGGGTTGACCCGGCGATCGCCGCGGTCGCGTTGCAGCGTTGTGTCGATCTCTTGGCCGAGCACGGTGGCGCGCGGCCGGTAGACGGGTTCACCGTCGTCGGCCAGGGGCCGGTACCCCAGCCGATCACCCTGTCCAGCCAACGTCCGACGCAGCTGTCCGGTCTGGCCATCGATGACGACACGGTTCGGCGGCGGTTGATCGAGGTGGGTTGCCAGGTCGACGTCGCGGCCGGCGAAACGACGTCGGGTCTTGCGCTGAGCGTGCTACCGCCGTCGTGGCGACCTGATCTGACCGACCCGGCTGACCTGGTGGAGGAGGTCGTGCGTCTGGAGGGCTATGACCGCATTCCGTCTACGTTGCCGACCCCGCCACCGGGTCGCGGGCTTTCCGATCAGCAGCGGCTGCGACGCTCGGTTTCACGCGCGCTGGCCGGAGCCGGCTTCACCGAGGTCATCAGCTATCCATTCGTCGCCTCCGAGGTCCGTGAGCTGCTCGGTGGTGGAGCCGACGCAATCCGGCTGGCCAATCCGATCTCCGATGCCGAACCTGAGATGCGAATGTCATTGCTTCCAGGTCTGCTGGCCAACCTCATCCGCAACGTTGGCCGGGGTGCGCGCGATTTGGCCATTTTCGAAACCGGATTGGTCTATCTGCCCGCGGAATCTGACGAACCGCCCCCCCGTCCGGGGGTGTCACGGCGGCCCTCGGATGAGGAGCTGGCAGCGATTGCCCGCAGCCTGCCGCGCCAGCCTCGCCATGCCGCGGTCGCGCTGGCCGGCAACGTGGAACTTGCGGGCTGGTGGGGCCCAGCTCGGGCGGCCCAATGGTCAGATGCCGTGCAGGCGGCGCGTTCGATCGCGGCGGTCTACTTCACCGAACTTGAGGTGCGAGCGGCCGATATCGTGCCGTGGCACCCTGGACGTTGTGCCGAGTTGATCCTGGCCGGCCAGTCGATCGGAGCAGCCGGAGAGCTGCATCCCCGGGTCGTCACCGCGCTGGGCCTGCCGCCGCGGACTTGCGCGATGGAACTCAACCTGGACGCATTCCAGGTTCTCGAGCCGCCCCGGGCGCCGGTGCTGTCGGCTTTCCCGCCGGTGCTGTTGGATCTTGCTCTGGTGGTTGGAGCCGATGTCCCGGCCGAGTCGGTGCGACTGGCCGTGCGTGATGGTGCCGGTGCCTTGCTGGAATCGGTCCGGCTGTTCGATGTCTATGCCGACGCCGATCGGCTTGGCGTCGGTCTGAAGTCGTTGGCCTTCTCGTTGCGTTTCCGGGCCCAGGACCGCACGCTGACCGTGGACGAGGCCGTGGCCGCGCGCGATGCTGCTGTCAGACTCGCTTATGAGCGTTGCGGGGCCGTGCTGCGGGCTTGATTAGGGTTTGATCAGGCCTCGATAAGAACCTGATCAGGCCGTGATCAGTCCGCGGTTTTGAACCGTAGTTCGGTCGACCCGGCCGCCAAGCGAGCGGTCCGCGCGAAACCGCCGTGAAGCGTTGCCCAGCGCCGGCTGTATTAAATTGCGGCGTAGTGCATAATCTCTCGTATGGGAATCAAGGTCGCCGTGGCGGGAGCTAGCGGCTACGCCGGAGGAGAGCTGTTGCGGCTCTTGGCCGGCCATCCGGACTATGAAGTGACCGTGGCCGCCGCCCACGGCAATGCCGGCCAGGCCATCACCGACATCCATCCGCACTTGATGAGCTATCGCGAGCAGGTGTTCGCCGACACCGACCCCGAACAGCTGGCTGCGACCGACCTGGTGTTTCTGGCCCTGCCACACGGCGCATCGGCCACCATCGCCGCTCAGCTGCCGGCCCGAGTCAAAGTGGTTGATCTCGGCGCCGACTTCCGGCTGCGCGACGCCGAGCAATGGCAGCGCTACTACGGCGGGACGCACGCCGGGACTTGGACCTATGGTCTGCCCGAGCTGGCCGGCCAACGCGAACGGATCGTCGACAGCACTCGAGTGGCCAACACCGGCTGCTATGCGGTTTCGATCATCACCGCACTCGCTCCCTTGATTGCCGCCGGCGTTGTCGAACCGCGTGACGTCGTGGTCGTCGCCGCCTCCGGAACCTCAGGCGCCGGTCGGAGTCCCAAAGCGCACTTGTTGGCCAGTGAAGTGATCGGGGACCTGTCCGCCTACCGGGTCGGCGCCCACCAGCACGTCCCGGAAATTTTGCAGGCCAGCGGTGCGCAAACGCTGTCGTTTACGCCCATCCTTGCGCCCATGCCGCGCGGAATCCTGGCCACCGTCACCGCGCGACCCACCGCACAAGCCACCGCCGATTACTACAAATCGGTGCTGCAGGACGCCTACGGCAGCGAGCCGTTCGTACACGTCCTGCCGGGTGATCGTCAGCCGCACACGGCCGCGACCTTCGGATCCAACGCCGTCCAGCTACAGGTGACGACCGATCTCAGCTCCGGCCGGGTGATTGTCACCAGCGCTATCGACAACCTGGGTAAAGGGGCGGCGGGGCAGGCCGTGCAGAACGCCAACCTCCTGCTCGGCCTGGACGAGACTGCCGGCCTGGCCGTGAACGGGATCGCACCATGAGCGTCACAGCCGCCAAGGGTTTCCGGGCCGCTGGTGTGGCGGCGGGGATCAAACTCAGCGGGGCATTGGACGTAGCGTTGGTTGTCAACGACGGCCCCTCGGATGCGGCAGCCGCTGTCTTCACCAGCAATCGGGTCAAGGCGGCACCGGTTCTATGGTCTCAGCAGGCGATCGCCGATGGCCACGCGCGGGCTGTCATTCTCAACGCCGGCGGCGCGAACGCGTGCACCGGACCCGAGGGTTTCGCCGATTCACATCACACGGCCGAGACGGTCGCGGAGGTGCTCTCGATCAGCTCCGGCGACGTGATCGTGTGTTCGACCGGGCTGATCGGCGAACGACTGCCGTTGGCCAAGCTGTTGAATGGCGTCCAGACCGCGCACGCCGCATTGTCCATCGATGGCGGCCCCAGTGCCGCCGAGGCAATCCGCACGACCGACACGGTGTCGAAGACGGCGCAGGTCGTGGATTCCGACGGCTGGACCGTGGGCGGCATGGCCAAGGGTGCCGGCATGTTGGCGCCCGGCCTGGCCACCATGCTGTGCGTGATCACGACCGATGCCCAGGTGTCAGCGGCCGATCTGGATGCGGCATTGCGACGAGCGGTCGCGACGACCTTTGATCGGGTGGACTCCGACGGATGCATGTCCACGAACGACACTGTCGTGCTGATGGCCAGTGGTGCGGCCGGGACGACGCCAGCGACGCAGCGGTTCTTCGAGGCGGTTCGAACCGTATGCGCAGACTTGGCCGCGCAGCTGCTAGCCGATGCCGAAGGCGCGACCAAAGAGGTCGCCATCAGGGTCACCGATGCGGCCACGGAAGGTGACGCGGTCGAGGTCGCGCGCTCGATTGCCCGCAACAATCTGTTGAAATGTGCACTGTTCGGCAACGACCCCAACTGGGGAAGGGTGCTGGCCGCGATTGGGACGACGAGCGCGGCATTCGAGCCGGACCAGCTCGACGTTGCGATCAATGGTGTCCAGGTCTGCCGGGCCGGCGCCGCTGGCGAGGCCCGCGATCTCGTAGATCTGAGTGGCCGCTCGATTGCCATCGACGTCAAGCTGCACGCCGGTTCGGAGCAGGCCACGGTCTACACCAACGATCTCTCTCATGCCTATGTCGAAGAGAATTCGGCATATTCGTCATGACGAGCGAGATTCAGGCGGACCTGCACCGGGCGGCCGACCAGGCGGCAACCCTGATTGATGCGCTGCCCTGGCTGGCTCGATTCCACGGCAAGACGGTCGTGATCAAGTACGGCGGCAACGCGATGACCACTCCGCAACTGCAACGTGGCTTCGCCGAGGACGTGATCTTCCTGCGGTACGCCGGTATTCGTCCGGTGGTGGTGCACGGTGGCGGACCTCAGATCACCGATCACCTTCAGCGGTTGGGGATTGCCAGCGAGTTCCGGGGCGGTTTGCGGGTGACGACGCCCGAGGCAATGCGCGTGGTGCGAATGGTGCTGGTCGGCGATGTGAATAGTGACATCGTGAATCTGATCAACGCGCACGGAGCCTTCGCGGTGGGACTGTCCGGCGAGGACGGCGGACTGTTCACCGCCGAACGTCGGGGCATCGTCGTGGACGGCGAAGAGGTCGACCTCGGGCAGGTCGGTGATGTGGTCGAGGTCGATACCAGCGCCGTGAGTGCCTTGCTGGACGCGGGCCGGATTCCCGTCGTGGCGACGGTCGCCCGCGGTCGGGATGGCCTGTCCTACAACGTGAATGCCGATACAGCGGCGGCGGCCCTGGCCGCAGCTTTGAAGGCCGAGAAGCTGATGGTTCTCACCGACGTCCCAGGCTTGTACCGGGACTGGCCGTCGACGACAGAGCTGATCCGCGAGATCTCGGCTCGTGATCTGACCGCGTTGATGCCCAGCTTGTCGGCCGGCATGCTGCCCAAGATGGAGGCCTGCCTGCGTGCGGTCAACGCCGGCGTGCCGTCGGCCACGGTGATCGACGGACGGCAGCTGCACGCACTACTGCTCGAGGTGTTCACCACCGAAGGGAACGGAACGATGGTGCTTGGCGATGAATAGCGAACTGTCTGAACAGTGGTCCCACGTCATGATGCACAACTATGGTGTTCCGCCGCTGGCCGTTGCCAGCGGCCGTGGATCACGGGTCACGGATGCCGACGGCCGCGAGTATTTGGACTTCGTGGCCGGCATCGCCGTTTCGGCTTTGGGTCATGGTCATCCAGCCGTCGTCGAGGCCGTCCGAAGCCAGGTGGCCAACTTTGCTCACACCTCCAACCTCTTTATGCACGAACCAGGCATTCGCCTGGCCCAGCGCCTGATCGATCTACTCGACCGGCCGGCCCGGGTGTTCTTCTCCAATGACGGGGCCACGGCCAACGAGTGTGCGCTGAAGATCAGCCGGATGTATGGCTGGACGAAGGATCCGAGCGGCGGTCGGCTGACCGTCGTGTCAACGGAGAACAGTTTCCACGGCCGCACGCTTGGCTCGTTGGCGATTACTGGAAACGCACCCAAGCGGATCCCGTTCGAGCCATTGCCGGGTCCGGTTCGTTTTGTCGAATACGGCAATGTCGACTCCTTGGCTGCGGCGCTGGATTCCACGGTTGCCGCGCTGTTCCTCGAGCCGACGCAGGGTGAGGGCGGGGTCGTTCCAGCCCCTGACGGATATTTGGCCGCCGCCCGACGGCTGTGCGATGAAGTCGGCGCATTGCTCGTGATCGATGAGGTGCAAAGCGGTATCGGTCGCACCGGCGAATGGTTCGCCAGTACTGCCGCCGGCATCACGCCAGACATCATCACCCTGGCCAAAGGTTTGGGCGGCGGCCTGCCGATCGGCGCCTGCATCGGGATCGGCGCGGCCGGTGAGATCCTTACCCCGGGCAGCCACGGCAGTACCTTCGGCGGCAACCCGGTTTCCTGTGCGGCCGCGCTGGCCGTCCTGGACACCATCGCCAGCGAGGGATTACTGGACTCCGTAGGCAAGGTCGGCGCCGAGCTCGAGACCGCACTGAGGGCCTTGTCCGGTCCGTTGGTCGCCGAGATCCGCGGATCGGGCCTGTGGTGGGGCATCGTGCTCAGCGGTGCCCGGGCCAACGACGTCGAGGTGGCTGCCCGCGAACATGGCTTGTTGGTCAATGCGGTGAAGCCGAACGTCGTTCGCCTGGTGCCGCCGCTGATTGTCACCTCGGCCGATGTCCAGACAGCCGCCCGATTGCTGCAACTCGCACTCGATGATGTGGCAACGCGCGACAAGCAGGCGCAGTCATGACCAAGGGGGTACGGCACCTGCTGCGCGACGACGACTTGTCGCCTTCGGAGTTGATCGAGGTACTGGACTTGGCTGATGCCCTGAAGGCGGATCGGTTCGGTCGCCAGCCGCTGGCCGGTCCGCGGTCGGTGGCCGTGATCTTCGACAAGCCCTCGACCCGGACACGGGTTTCCTTCAGCGTGGGCATCGCTGAACTCGGCGGCTACCCGCTCGTGATCGATGCCCAGATGTCCCAGCTTGGTCGTGGTGAGCCGATCCAGGACACCGCTCGAGTGCTTGATCGCCAGGTCGCGGCGATCGTATGGCGCACCTTCGGCCAGGACCGGATCGAGGCAATGGCCCAAGCTAGCCGAGTGCCGGTAATCAATGCGCTCACCGATGAATTTCATCCGTGCCAGATTCTCGCCGATCTGCAAACCATCCGCGAGCACAAGCAGAAGCTGGCCGGCCTGACTCTCACTTATGTCGGTGACGCGGCCAACAACATGGCCCATTCCTATCTGCTGGGTGGAGCTGCGGCCGGGATGCATGTACGCATCGGGGGCCCGCACGGATACCTGCCGAAACCGCCCATCCTCGACTCCGCGTCCGCGATCGCGGCTGGAACCGGCGGATCGATACTGGTGACGAGTGATCCGCACGCAGCTGTGGATGGCGCCGATGTTCTCGTCACCGACACCTGGGTATCGATGGGGCAAGAGGATCAGAAGGGTGAGCGCGAACAGCAATTCGTGCCTTTCGCGCTGACCGAGCAATCACTCGCTCGCGCCGACGAGCAGGCAATCGTGTTGCATTGCCTTCCGGCGTATCGCGGGAAAGAGATCGCCACCAGCGTGATCGACGGCCCGCAGAGTGTGGTGTGGGATGAGGCCGAGAATCGGTTGCACGCCCAAAAGGCTCTGATTACGTGGCTGCTGGAGCGATCGTGACCGCCGGTCGGGCTCGTGGCCCGGGTAGCGGTCGCTCGGTCGACTTCACGTCCCGGGCCGCGCGGCACGCCAAGATCGTGACCTTGCTGACGAGCTGCCATGTGCGTTCCCAGTCCGAGCTGGCCACGTTGCTGTCGGATGCGGGTCTGCGCGTTACCCAGGCCACGTTGAGTCGCGATCTCGAAGAGCTGGGAGCGGTGAAGCTTCGGGCCCCGGACGGCGGCCAACCGGTCTACGTGGTCCCCGAGGACGGGGCGCCGCTGGCGGCCCGGCAGAGCGGCGATGCCACGCCCCATCGACTTGCCCGCTTGCTCGGGGAGTTGCTCATCTCCGCCGAGGCCAGTGCCAATCTGGTCGTGGTGCGCACGCCGCCCGGAGCCTCGAATTTCCTGGCCAGTGCCATCGATCGAGCTAACCTGCCCGAGATTCTCGGGACCATTGCCGGGGATGACACCATTCTCGTCGTTACCCGCGACCCGGGAGGTGGGCAGGCCGTCGCCCATTCGCTGCTCGGGATGTCCAACAGTGAGTCACACGGTTCAACCGCACCACATAACAGATAGAGGAGATCGACCATGACCAAGCGGATAGTGCTCGCGTATTCCGGCGGGCTCGACACGTCCGTCGCCATCGGCTGGATCGGGGCCGAGACCGGCGCCGAGGTCATCTGCGTCGCGGCCGATGTCGGTCAGGGCGGCGAAGACATGGACCAGATTCGGCAGCGCGCCCTGGACTGTGGGGCCGTGGAATCGGTGGTCCTCGATCTCAAGCAGGAGTTCGCTGAGGAGTACTGCCTGCCCGCGCTGCGGGCCAATGCCCTGTACCTGGAGCGCTATCCACTGGTCTCAGCCCTGTCGAGGCCGGTGATCGCCAAACACCTGGCGCTGCAGGCTCAGAAGTACGGCGCGGACACGGTCGCCCATGGCTGCACGGGAAAGGGTAACGATCAGGTGCGCTTCGAGGTCGGCATTGGGGCCATCTCCCCGGAGCTGAATGTGATCGCGCCGGTTCGTGACAGCGGTATGACCCGCGACAAGGCGATCCAGTTCGCTGAGGACAAGGGCCTGCCGATCGATCAATCCAAGCGCTCGCCGTACTCGGTCGATCAGAACTTCTGGGGGCGGGCCGTCGAGACCGGCTTCCTGGAAGATCCGTGGAACGCCCCCATCGAGGACGTTTACTCCTATACCGCCGACCCGTCGTTACCTCGCGAAGCCGATGAGGTGACGATCAGCTTCCTCGACGGGGTCCCGAGAGCGATCGACGGCCGCTCGGTGACTATGCATGAGGCGATCCTGGAACTTAATCGGCGTGCGGGTGCTCAGGGCGTCGGCCGTCTGGACATGGTCGAGGACCGACTGGTCGGCATCAAGAGCCGAGAGGTGTACGAAGCGCCGGGGGCCATCGCCTTGATAACAGCCCACCAGGAGCTGGAAGACCTGACTGTTGAGCGTGATCTACGCCGGTTCAAGTTCTCGGTCGAACAGCGCTGGACCGAGCTCGTCTACGACGGACTGTGGTTCTCTCCGCTGAAGTCGGCTCTGGACGCGTTCATCGACTCCTCACAGCGTCACGTAACGGGTGAGATCCGGCTGAGGCTGCATGCCGGTCGTGCCGTCCCGACCGGCCGGCGCGGGGAGGGTTCGCTGTACGACTTCGACCTGGCCACCTACGACACGGGGGACACCTTCGACCAGAGTTTGGCCAAGGGCTTCGTCCAGCTGTGGGGCCTGCCGAGCCGGATCGCTGCCCGTCGTGAACAGAAGCTGTCCTAGCCGATGGAGCAGAGTTCCTCGCTGTTGTGGGGTGGCCGGTTCAAGGGCGGTCCCGCCGGTGCCTTGGCTGCCTTGTCGGTGTCAACGCATTTCGACTGGCGGCTCGCTCGCTATGACCTGGCCGGATCGCGGGCGCACGCTCGTGTCCTGCATCAGGCGGGCCTGCTGAGCGGGTCCGAGCTAGCCGACATGCTTTCGGGTCTGGACACCCTCGATGCCGACGTTCAATCGGGGGCGTTCGCTCCGCAACCGAGCGACGAGGACGTGCACAGCGCGTTGGAGCGTGGGCTGCTCGAGCGGGTCGGGGACGATCTCGGCGGTCGGCTGCGGGCCGGACGTTCGCGCAACGATCAGATTGCGACCCTGATCCGGATGTACCTGCGTGACGAAGCGCGTTCGCTTAGCCATGAAGTCGGTGCGCTCATTGAGGCGCTGTCCGAGCAGGCGGAGAACCACCTCGGTGTGGCTATGCCCGGTCGGACTCATTTGCAGCACGCGCAGCCGGTGCTGTTGTCCCATCACCTGTTGGCCCATTGCTGGGCACTGCTTCGTGACGTGCAGCGGCTGCGAGATTGGGACGTTCGCGCGGCGATCAGTCCCTACGGCTCCGGGGCGTTGGCCGGGTCGTCGCTGGGACTGGATCCGTCGGCGGTGGCGACCGAGCTGGGGTTCTCCGCGGCCGCCGAGAACTCGATCGATGCGACTGCGTCGCGCGACGTGGTCGCGGAGTTCTCGTTCGTGACGACAATGCTGGCGGTCGATCTGTCGAGAATTGCCGAGGAGGTGATCCTCTGGGCCACCAAGGAATTCTCATTCGTCAGCTTGGACGACGCGTTTTCGACCGGCTCCTCGATCATGCCGCAGAAGAAGAATCCCGATGTCGCGGAATTGGCTCGGGGCAAGGCGGGCCGACTTATCGGCAACCATGCCGGGCTGCTGGCGACACTCAAGGGTTTGCCTTTGGCCTACAACCGCGATCTGCAGGAAGACAAGGAGCCGGTCTTCGATGCCGTGGACAACCTGCATCTTCTGTTGCCCGCCTTCGCCGGCATGATGGCCACGCTGCGCTTTGACACCTCGAGGTTGGAAGGCCTAGCCCCGCAGGGCTTCTCGTTGGCCACCGATATCGCGGAGTGGCTGGTCCGTCAACGCGTGCCCTTCCGCATCGCCCACGAGGTGGCTGGGGCCTGCGTCCGGGTGTGTGAAGCTCGGGAAATCGAGCTGGACGAGTTGAGCGACGCCGACTTCGCCGAGATATCCCCGCATCTCACCCCGGAGGTGCGTTCGGTGCTGACGGTTCGTGGGTCTTTGCAATCCCGGTCGGCCTTTGGTGGCACGGCTCCGGTTCGGGTCAGTGAGCAGCTGGATCGGCTGCGAAGGGCGGTCGAACCGGCCCTGCGGTGGTGAGGCCAACCCGGGCGAAATTAGCCCGTCCGGCCGTGGACGTCGCACCCGAACTGCTGGGTGGCCTGCTGGTCAGCGACATCGGAGGTGAGCCGGTCACGGTCCGGATCACCGAGGTTGAGGCCTATGAGGGTCGGCAGGATCCCGCGTCGCATGCTTACCGGGGCCCGACGAAACGAACTGCCGTCATGTTCGGTCCCGCCGGTTATCTGTATTGCTACTTCGTCTACGGAATGCACTGGTGCGCCAACGTCACCTGCGGGGCGGGAGACATCGCGGCCGCGGTGTTGCTGCGGGCCGGCGAGATTGTGGATGGCCGGCTGATCGCTGAGCACCGAAGCTCTCCTGGGACACCGGCGGTCAAATTGGCCAGCGGGCCGGCCCGCCTCGCGCGGTGCCTCGGGCTGGACGGCAGCTATACCGGGGTCGACCTGCTGGCCGACACGAGTCCGGTACGTCTGGTGTCGCTGGCTCGTCCCGCTGGTTTCGAGCGTGGTCCTCGGGTGGGCATCACCGTTGCCGTGGATCATCCGTGGCGATTCTGGCTGCCGGGTGAGCCGTCGGTGTCCAGTTTCCGAGCGGGTGGGCGTACACGTCGGGCGTCGAACCGGCAGACTGGACCGCTGTGAGCGATACGTCCTTCTTCGATCAGCTGAGTCCTGAGCTTCGCGATGCCCATGAGGTCTTGGCGGCGGGGACGGCTCAGATCCTTCCGGCCGATGGCCTCGCCGAACGCCTGGTCACCGCCGCCAAGCAGCACCGCCCACTGCGAGTGAAGCTGGGCATCGATCCAAGTGGCGCCGAGCTGACGCTGGGCCATGCTGTGGTGCTGCGCAAACTGCGGCAGTTCCAGGACTTCGGGCACACCGCGGTGCTCGTCGTCGGCGGGTTCACCGGACAGGTGGGGGACCCCTCCGGTAAGTCATCCACTCGCGCCGCTCAGTCCGCCGAGCAGGTGGTAGCCAATGCGCAGGGTTATTTCGATCAGTTGATGCGCATCCTGGATGCGGATCGCACCGAGGTGGTGAACAACGCCGACTGGTTGTCCTCGATGACGGTCGCCGAGATGCTGGGCTATACCCGGCAGATGACCATTGCCCAGTTGCTGGAGCGCGACGACTTTTCCAAGCGTTTCGCCGCCAACATCCCGATCACGCTGTCGGAGTTCTTCTACCCGATGCTTCAGGGCATCGATTCGGTGGAGATTCGGGCCGACGTCGAGCTGGGCGGGACGGATCAGACATTCAACAATCTGGTCGGACGGGTGTTGCAGCGATCCCGAGGCCAGGACCCGCAAGCCGTGGTTACGGTGCCGCTGCTCGTGGGGACCGACGGCGTCGAAAAGATGGGAAAGTCCCTCAACAACTACATCGCGATCGATGAGCCGGCGGCTGAGCAGTTCGGCAAGGTCATGTCGATTCCTGACTCAGCCGTAACTACGTACGCGACGTTGTGTAC